>ENA-ORBV01000084-ORBV01000084.1-microbial-mat-metagenome-genome-assembly--contig:-NODE-84-length-177760-cov-20.400871_pt1 | contig 177760 bp, 155 predicted proteins | sample MGYA00237777_ERZ505514 | MGnify/ENA primary metagenome ERZ505514 (study PRJEB26160, sample SAMN06269048) | microbial mat metagenome | isolation source: Oligotrophic lake microbial mat | place...
GTTCCGTAGCGTGAAGGAGCTGATCGCCGCGATCGAGTCGTACATCGCCGCGCACAACCGCGATCCGAAGACGTTCACGTGGACCGCCAAGGCCGAGACGATTCTGGCAAAGGTGCGTCGCGCGAGGGCTGTGTTGGATAAGTCGCAATCAGCGTGACTAACTACAACAGGGACTTGCATTCGCGCTGAAGCGGAGCCGCTCTCCGATGCTGCGTGCGAACTTCGGTCGCGTCGCGCGCAGGACGCTGTGCGCTATCCGATGCATCTTGCGTTCGTCTCGCGTTTCGTCTCGCGTTCGTCTCGCGTTTCGTCTCGCGTTTCGTCTCGCGTTTCGTCTTGCGTTTCGTCTTGGGTTTCGTCTTGGGTTTCGTCTTGGGTTTCGTCTTGGGTTTCGTCTGGAGTTTCGTCTGGAGTTTCGTCTTGGCGTCTTCATACAGACGTGACCGCGCGGCACCGACTGGTACGATCGGCACATGACCTCCGACCGCGCAGGAGTCCGCGACGAGAGACCCGATCGTGCACCCATCGGGGTAGCCGAGGCGGGCGGGTCTTCCGCCAACTCTGGCTTGTCCGTCGCGCTCACCACCTGCGATAGCATGCGAACGCTTCCGGCGACGCTCGCGTCGGTGCGAGCCATTGCCACGCGAATCGTCGTGATCGATTCGGGCTCGCGGGACGACACCGTCGCATGTGCTCGTTCGTTCGGAGCCGAGGTCATCTATCGCCCGTGGTCCGGGCATGTCGCGCAGAAGCAATTTGCGATCGACGTCGTTTCGCATCCCGCTGACGCCGGTTGGATTCTGCTTCTCGACTCCGATGAGGCGGTCGACGCTCGCCTCGCCAGCGCGATGACGAGCGTGGTGGCTCGCGCCGCATCAGTCAACATTCAGCGAGTGACCGGCTACGAACTCAATCGCCGACTCGTCTTTCACGAGCGCGGGCTCCGTGGGGCGTTTCAACCCGAGTGGCGAACTCGGCTTTGGCGTAAAGGAGCTGGCCGCGTCGCTGGCACGCCGCCGCATGACTTCGTCGCTGTCGAAGGACCCGTTAGACGTCTCGAAGGCGATCTGCTCCACGACTCATGGGCTAACGCAGACGACATGCTGCGACGCCAGGTGAGCTATGCCCACATCGGGGCGTCCCAAGGGACTCCGGCGGAGCTTTCGGGCGGCGGTCTCCTCGACGTCATGGTCCGCCCCGCGGCGGCGTTCGTGAAGCAATACCTGATCAAAGGCGGCTATCGCGACGGCTGGCGCGGCATGGTGGCAGCAGGAGGCGCGAGCGCGTCGACACTCATGAAGCACCTCGCGATCGCGGAGCGCCGCGGGCTTTCAGCCGAGAGCGAAGGACGAAAAGTGGAAGGAGCTGAGCTTGCCCGCGCCAGCGATGGCAGTCTGAGAACACCTTCTTCAGGAACCGCACCGTGATCGATGAACGATCTTTTTCGCGCCGCACGTTTGTTCAACGGAGCATGTATTTGGGAGCGGTTGCACTCGCGCTGCCTCACGCTGTGCTCGCCGCGCCGACGACCCTGGGCTCGTTCGATGGCGTCCCACCTGTCGCCGGAGGGGCGGCACCCAACTCGATCCGCATCTCGCTCGCGCAATGGTCGCTCAATCGGGCGATCCGCGAAGGGACGCTCGACCCACTCGACTTCCCGCGCGTTGCTCGCGCGAATGGAATCGCGGGCGTGGAGTACGTCAACAGCTTCTATCGCGACAAGACTCTCGACGGAGCGTGGATCAACGATCTGCGCGGTCGTTGTGACGCCGAGGGCGTCCGGAGTCTTCTCATCATGTGCGATGGCGAAGGGGACCTTGGCAGTCCCAGCGCTGCGGAACGCGCCACGTCGGTCGCGCGTCACGCGCGTTGGCTCGCCGTCGCCGCCCAATTGGGGTGCCATTCCATCCGAGTGAACGCACGGAGTGAAGGCTCGCCCGAGGAGCAAACCGCCCGGCTGATAGACGGACTCGGTGCGCTCTGTGATCGGGCGAAGCCGCTTGGACTCAACGTCATCGTCGAAAATCACGGCGGTCAGAGCTCCGACGGTCGCTGGCTGGCCGAGACGCTGCGGGCAGTGGGGCGGCCGAACATGGGAGCGCTGCCCGATTTCGGCAACTTCCGAAAATCTGAACGCGACTGGTGCGATCGATACGCCGGAGTTGCCGCGCTGGCCCCGCTTGCGAAGGCAGTCAGCGCCAAGAGCTACGACTTCGACGCGTCGGGCAAGGAGACAACGATCGACTATCCGCGCATGTTGGAGATCGTTCGCGGCGCCGATTACCGGGGCTGGATTGGGATTGAGTACGAGGGCGAGCGTCTCTCCGAGGCACAGGGTATTGTCGCGACACGGGACCTCCTCGTCGGACTTGGCTGCACGCTCGGCTGAGGCGGCTCCGCTCGCTTCGACTCCGCTCGTTGATCGTCGGGGTCGCCATTACAATCGGGGACTCGGAACCGGCCGCGATCGGCGTTCCCGATGCGAAGCACCTCTTTTCACGAGCGCCCCACCCGTGCAGGATTCCACGCGTTCCGCAGCTCCCGCGTTTCTCTCGTCCGGTGCCAGGCGCACCGCCGCCGTTCTCGTCACTGGTGCTGGCGGTGAGATGGGACACGGACTTCTTGAGCGGCTTGCGGTCCAAACCGCAGCGCGAGGCCAGCAGATCGTCGCGATCGACGTTCGCGAGATCGACGAAGCCAGCCGCCGATTTACCCAGCACGCGGCGGTGGGGGACATCTGCGACCGAACGCTGCTTGAGCGGCTGCAATCGCAGTTCGAGATCGTCGAGGTCTATCACCTCGCGGCACTCCTCTCGACGCGCGGCGAATTTGCTCCGGAAACCGCCCATCAAGTCAATGTCGTCGGGACGGTGAATTTGCTCAGGCTCGCTGCCGACGAGGCGCGCAGCCAAGGGCGCCGCGTGAAGTTCGTCTTCCCGTCGTCGATCGCGGTGTATGGGGTCCCCGACCTCGCGACGAAGAAAGCCGCTGGCACGGTGAACGAGGATCAGTTCCTCGAGCCCCACACCATGTACGGTGTGAACAAACGGGAAGGGGAGCTCCTTGGGAGCTACTACGCGCGGCACTATCGCAAACTAGCCAAGGACCGCATGGATCGGCCGATCGACTTTCGGTCGATCCGCTTTCCCGGCATCATCTCGGCGGACACCGTTCCGTCGGGAGGAACCAGCGACTACGGCCCGGAAATGATTCACGCTGGGGCTGCGGGCAAGCCGTACGCGTGTTTCGTCCGCCCCGATACCCGAATCCCGTTCATGACGATGCCCGAAGCGGTGGGGGCCCTGTTGGGACTCGCGGAGGCACCCGAGTCGGCGCTGACGCGGCTCGTCTACAACGTCACCGCCTTCAGCCCTTCCGCGGAGGATTTCGCGGCGCTGGTGCGGCGGGCGTTCCCCGGTGCTGACATCAGTTTCAGCCCCGATCTGCAGCGGCAGACGATCGTTGATAGCTGGCCTGAGGACATGCTCGACTCGGCCGCTCGGCGAGATTGGGGCTGGAAGCCGACGCACACGCTTCAGTCCGCGTTTCACGACTACCTCGTCCCAAAGATCCGCGCTCGCTACAGCTGACCCGCTGACGCGATCGCCCGCCAACCCAATCCGCATCGGTCAGATCCATCCAAGGATGTCCCCATGACGCTCGCCGCGCCAACCACGCCGTTTGCCCGCCGTACCGACGAAGTTCTCGCCATGCTCCGGAACTCGGGGCAGCTCAAGACGTTGCAGACTATCGAAGGGCCGATGGACGCCACGGTCCGGCTGCGCGGCTACGGAGACGTCGCGTGTTTCTGTTCAAACAACTACCTCGGTCTTGCAAACCATCCTGAGGTCGTGGCGGCGGCGATCGACGGGATCCGCCGGTACGGCGCGGGTACTGCGAGCGTCCGGTTCATCTGTGGCACCTTCGATTGCCACGAGCGACTCGAACAACGGATAGCGGACTTTTACGGGGTCGAGGCCTCGTACACGTTTACGAGTTGCTGGAACGCCAACGAGGCGATCTTTCCGACGCTCTGTGAGCCGGGTGATCTCATCGTTTCTGACGAGCTCAACCACGCCTCGATCATCGATGGGATTCGGCTGGCGACGTCGATCAAGAAAGGGCTCCAGCGCGGCGTCTACAAGCACAACGACTTCGAGGGACTGCGTCAGAAGCTTCTCGACGCGCGAGCCAACCCAGAGGTGACGGGTCAGATGTGGGTCGTCACCGACGGGGTCTTTAGTATGGAGGGGGACATCGGTGATCTTCCGGCGCTCCGGCGGGTGTGCGACGAGTTCGGAGCGTTCCTTGTTGTCGACGACAGCCATGGGACGGGCGTCATGGGAGCGACCGGCCGCGGGACGCATGAACATTGGGGATTGCAGGCCACGCAAATCGATTTCATCACCGGCACCCTCGGCAAGGCACTCGGAGGCGGTGCCGGCGGCTACATCGCTGGAAGCCGCGCCGCGATCGACCTCTTGGTGCAACGCGGGCGGCCTACTCTCTTCTCAAACGCGCTGCCTTGCACGATTGCTTGCTCGGCCGACAAGGCAATCGAGATTCTCATGGCGGAGCCGCAGCGCGTCGCAAAGCTCAGATCCAACGTCACGTATGTGCGCGACGGCATCCGGTCGATCGGCTTCGACGTGCTGACGAGCCCGACGGCGATCTGCCCGATCATCGTGCACGACACCGCAAAGGCGATCGCGATGAGCCGCCGCCTGCTCGAACTCGGCTCGTTCGTCATCGGCTTTGGCTACCCGGTCGTTGCCGAGGGGCACGCTCGGCTTCGCGTCCAGATCTCGGCCGCGCACCAGCGCGAGCACTTGGACCGACTCCTCGCCGGGCTTCGGACGCTTCGGGCTGAGTTCTGACAGCGAGAATCCGAGCGCTTGCGAATCGCCCCCTCGTATGGCGGTCCGCAACCCAGTTTTCCTTCCAACTTCCCAAAACCCGGGCTCAGGGCCTCGGCTTGGGATTCGCGCGCCCCGGGGTGCCTTCCCAACCTTTCCAAGTTTTTTTGTAGGCAGGACTTGCGTCGTCCCTTCCTTGGAGTAACTTGGACCGTGGAGCGAGGGCCGCAAAGGGCTGGGAATGTGCATTCCCAGTGGCACCTTTTCGGAGAGAGAGTATGTCCTCGCTTCAATTTGCTGTCATCGGTGCTGGCGCGCTCGCTGCGATTGCGGCCACAGCTAGTGCTAACGTGACGGCCACCTACCTCGGTACCGGCTTTGGAAAGTTCCAGTCGGTTTCCTACAACGCGAGCACTCAGTGGGATCAGGCTGGCAGCGGCCCGTTCTACTCGAGCCGCGCTTTCGATCACCACTGGACCGATACAAGCAACAACACGCCGTTCACGGCGTGGTGTATTCAGCTGTATCAGGGTCTGACGGTTGGCAGCACGTACAACTTCACGTGCGTCGCCGTAGAGAATGCTCCGACCGCGCCTCCAGCGCCGGGTCCGATGGGCATCGTCCCCGCGAATATCATGCGGGACCTGTTTGCACGCTGGGCTGACGCTGGCACGGGCACGATCGTTCCTGAGGGAACGCTCGCGGCCTCGAACGCCAAGGCGGCGGCTTTCGCGATTTTGATCTGGGAGATCTCGCACGAGAATTTCACAGGTCTCACCGAGACCGTGGTCAAGACCCAGATGTCGCTCACCGCCGGTGCCCTGCGGGCCAACGTGGCGGCTGACGTCAGCGGTTGGTACACCACGATGTACAACTCTCTCGGGGTGAACGGCTGGCTTACGTCGGACCTTCAGGGTCTCGTGAATTCTGCGTCGCAGGATCAGGTCCGCATTGTTCCAGCTCCAGGCGTTCTCGCCCTGCTCGGCCTCGCTGGCCTCGCCGGTGCTCGTCGCCGACGCTGAGCCTCGCTTGAAGAAGTAGATAACTACTCTTGGAAGGTGCTCTGATAGATCGCGCCGGGTTGCCCTCATGTGGGCAGCCCGGCGTCTTTTGTTGTGGCGATTTTGATCTTTTCGCGTCGGGGACGGCGCGCATGAAGTGCCGCGCTCCCCGGTCGGACGCGCAGGGCGCTCGAGTTGTTAGCTCACGCTCAGCGTCGGCTGGATGAATCGATTCCCAAAGGCAGCGATCGACACCTGACTGGCCACGGTCTTTACGAATCGATCGAGAGTCGCTCCGAGGCCCGGGACATCCCAATTCGCGAGCGGTGTTCCGGCGTCGCAATGGATGCGAAGCTCGGTGTGGATCGGGATCGCGCCGAGATAGGGAAGCCCCATCGTCTGCGCGAGAATCTCGGCCCCACCGCGTCCGAACAGGTCGTATTCCTTTCCGTCGTCGCCAAGAAAATAGCTCATGTTCTCGACGATTCCGAGGACGTCGATTCCGAGCTGCTGGAACATTCGAACGGCTCGCCGCGCGTCGTCCTGAGCGACCCGCTGCGGAGTGCAGACGACAACCGCGCCGGTAAGGGGTAATAGTTGGGCGAGGGTCAGAGGAACGTCTCCGGTTCCCGGCGGCAGGTCGACGATCAGGTAGTCGAGTTCGCCCCACTCGGTCTGAAGCGCGAGCTGCTTGAAGGCGCCGTGAGCCATTGGCCCGCGCCAGATCAGCGCCTTGTCAGGGTCGACGAGCTTCCCGATCGTCATCGCGCGAATGCCGTGAACCTCGAAGGGAAGCAGCATGTTGCCGCGAGCTGCGGTCCCGAGTTGATCGAGACCGAGCATCGTCGGCGCACTTGGGCCGTAGATGTCGCCGTCGAGGAGCCCCACTCGTGCCCCACAGCGCGCTAGGCCGACTGCGAGCGTCACGGCGACCGTCGACTTGCCGACGCCTCCCTTGCCCGCTCCGACCGCTATCACGTGCCGCACGCCCGGGAGCGGGTTCGAGGCATCACGAGCCTTGTCATTCGCCCGCCGCACGTCGGCGGTGAACGCGACCTCGATCGCCGTGACTGTTGCACCGACGGCGCTCGCCTTCACTTGGATTGCGGCTTCGATGTCGGCTCGGATCTTGTCTTTCATGGGGCAGGCGGGAGTGGTGAGCTCGATGCCGACCCGCACCGACGCCCCGTCAATCGTGACTTCCTTCACCATGTTGAGCGTCACGAGGTCCTTGTGGAGATCAGGATCTTGGACGGTGCGAAGAGCATCTAGGACGTCTTTTTCGGTCAACGGCATTGGGGGCTCAGCTGCTTGGTCGGCTCAGAGGTCGCGGAGGTCCGAATGGGCAGCCCTCCGATGAAGAGAGTTGATCATACGTCCGACCTTCTCATCGTCCGCTCTGCCGTGAACGCGGAAATAGCCGATTGTCGTTGAGCGTTCGCCGCGTTCCGGCCAGCGCGGCCGGTTCGATTCCGTCGTCGCCAGGTCAACTGCGCGAACGTCACTCCTCGAGAACCCAACATGTCGCAACCCCGCTTCGGATTCGTCCGCTCCGCCAGTCTCGTTGCCCTAGCCCTCGGGATCGCCGGTTCAAGCATCGCCTACGGAGACGATCCTCCAACAACGCCACCCGCGAAGGACGGCAACAACCCAAAGGGGGGCAAACAGAAGCGGCCTGGCGGGGAAGGGAATCCACCCCGAACGCCACCGGAGGGAGTCAAGGGAGATCAGAAGCCCGGTGCTGAACGGCCCGGCGGAGGACAGCGCGGTGCGGGCCGCGGCAGGCCTCAGATGTACATGAAGGCGTTCCACGAGCTGAAGTTGAGCGACGAGCAGAAGACGAAATCCGACGCAATCTTCGCCGAGTGGCAGAAGAAGGAAGACGAATTCCAGAAGGCGTCGGGCGACAAGATCAAGGCCCTCGAGGAGAAGCGGAAGGAAGAGGTCAAGAAGGACGGTAAGCCCTCCGAGGAGACCATGAAAGCCCTCAAGGAAAGCGTCGCTGGCCGCCCCAAGTTTGACGACGCGAGCAAGCAGGCGGACGCCCTTCTGAACGCAGATCAAAAGAAGGAACTCGAAGAGAAGATGGCGAAGTCGCGCGAGCGTGGTCGCGGGGGCGACAATCCGAAGCGCGGCGCCGAGGGCGACGGCAAGGACGGCGCGCCCAAGCGTGAGCGACCCCCGACCGGTGGCAGCAGTGGCGGCGGGACTGGTGGCGATTCGGGGAGCAAGCCAAAGGTCTAAGACTCAATCCCATCGCGCGAGTCAGTCGGTTCAGGCTGACGGCGATGAATGCACGAAAGAGAACGCGGGGCGGACCTTTGCTGGGTCCGCCCCGCGTTCGTTTTGGCCCGCGTTAGGTTTGGGTAGCTTGAGCGCGCTCGTCGCTCCTACTTCGAATCAGCTACCGCCGAGTCAGCCACCGCCGCCGATCACGATGTCGTCGTAGGACTTGATGAGATCCGGGCCAGCAGGATTCTCCGACTGCGACACGATGTCGAGGAGTGGGTTTCCGTTTGCCTTCTTCACCTGCTCTGACGAGAAGAAGATGCCGTCAGCCCCAGCAGAAATGATTACGAAGCGACCGCGACTCGTGCCGTTCAGTGGATCCGAGCCCTTTCCGATCGCGGGCGCGCGGATGATCTGGGCGAGTGTCGCGTCGCGCTGTGTCGCGCTGCCGTTATTCAACACGCTCGCAGCCTGTGACTTGCCGAGCTCGCCGAGCTCGACGATGCCGTCGACGTAGCCGAGGATCGCATTTCGCGTGAATTGCGAGTTCGTTGCGGCGCCGACGAGTGATCCAGTGTCGCGGAGGCCGCGAACGTAGAGAATCGGCTGACCCCAGGCGTCAAGGAGATCCGGCAAGTCGGGAGTCGGGCCGGGACCGCCAGCCGACGTGAAGTGGCTGGTGGGTTGCACTTCGGTAGCCTTGGGGGCGAAGAACGGCGCGTACTGCTTTCCTGCGATGCGAGGCCCTTCGCCAACCTTGAGCGGGTTGACCTTGATTTCAAAGCTACTCGGCCCGGACCCGAAGCTGACGATCACCCAGCCATCACTCGTTTGATAGCTGTTGTAGTTCGGGTCATCCTGATCGACCGCACCGCCCATCAAGTGGAGCAGCGCATTCTCCATGCCCGTGATCTTGGGAGTTGCAGCCAAGGTCTGCTCTGGCACGATGCCCGGATAGCGCCCAAACTCTTGGAAAAAGGCGTCGCACGCCTTCGAGAATTCCTGCATCGTCGAGAGGGTCTGCGTCGACCTCGCTTTACCGAGCGCTTTTGAAAGCGCCGGTAGCAGGATCGCGATCAAGAGCGCGATGATGCCGATCGCGACAAGGAGCTCCGTCAGCGTGAATCCGCGAGACGTCGCGGTACCACCGCGCACAATCATTTCCCGCATCGGGATCCCCGGCTTGAACCGAGCCAGGGCCCGGAACCGAACCACAGGCCGGGACCGAATCAGGTGCTGGGCCGAGAGAGAGCGACGGGTGGCGGAGCAGTCTGGAAGCATGGGAGCAGACCTCGCGAACAGGTTCGCGCTCCGCCCGCTACCGAAGCCCCAAGCAACGGTCCGGCGGCGCGCCACAGCCTGCGACAGGCGTCGGGCCTCGTCACGCTCATCCGGACAGTGCAGTGTACGACTCCCTTCGCCAACTAGACGCACCAAATCAAGTCAGCGATCGAAAACCGTGCCGTCTGCACCGTCTCGACATCTGTGAGTCACCAAGGCATCCCATCAACCGCACGGACCTGGCGCAACCCCTCGTAGACTGCGACTGCCGCAGCCGTTGCGAGATTCAAGCTCCGGACGGCGGGCACAGGAACCATCGGGAGTTGAACGCGCGCGTCCGTGCCCCAGCGAGCTCCCACCAACTCGTGGACGGCATCGCTGACGCCGCGCGTCTCCCGGCCAAAGAGGAGGTAGTCGCCACGACGGAGCGGCGCGTCCCACACCGGACGGTCTGATTTAGTCGTGAAGAGCCAGAGCCGTGCCGGACGTTCGGTCGCGAGAAACGCCTCCCAGTCAGCGTGCTCGCGGCAGTCGACCAAGTGCCAGTAGTCGAGACCAGCTCGGCGTCGCGCTTTCTCACCCATATCGAACCCGATGGGGTGAATGACGTGCAGCCGACAGCCAGTGGCGGCGGCGGTTCTCCCGATGTTCCCCGTGTTGTTGGGAATCTCGGGCTCGAGCAGGACAATATGAAATGTCGGATTGCCGTCGCGAGTGAACGGTGGGGAACTCAAGGTGGATGGACGATCGGACGGAGCCACGCTGCGGTAGGCTATCCGTGCGCCAGCGTCTCCTGGCAAAAGTTCAAAATCACTCCAACGCAGCACACGCTGAGGGATGACTGATGGGCGGCTACGCGACGACGGACATTCGCAATATCGCGATCGTAGGCGGCGCTGGTACTGGCAAGACGACCCTCGTCGAATCGCTGCTCGCGGCCGTCGGTGTAGTGACCAAGGCGGGGCGGATCGAAGACGGCAATACCGTGTGCGATCACGACCCGATCGCGAAGGAGTTGCACCACTCGATTGACAGCTCAATCGTGCACATCCGCCACGCCGGAGCGGAACTGAATCTGCTCGACACGCCGGGCTCACCTGGGTTTATCGGCAAGGCCATCACGGCACTTCCGGCATCAGAGACCGTCGCGGTCGTTCTCGATTGTGCGAAGGGGATCGATACCTCGGCTCGCCGATTGATGGCGATCGCTGAAGGGCGCGACCTTCCCCGCATGATCGTCGTGAACAAGATCGACCACGCTGCGACGAACGCCAATGAACTCGTCGCGCTCTTGGCGGCGATTCAAGAGACTTTCGGCTCCATCTGTCGACCGATCAATCTTCCGGCGGGGAAGGGATCGGCGGTGATCGACTGTTACCGCGGCGTCACCGGCACGAGTGACGTAGGAAACGTCGCGGATTTCCACACCGCCGTCGTCGAGCAAATTGTCGAAGTCGACGAGACCGCACTGAACGCGTACCTCACTGGCGAAAACCTTCCTGAGGGCAAGTTGCACGAGGTCTTTGAGAAAGCTCTGCGCGAGCGGCATCTCGTGCCGATCTGCTTCGTCAGCGCGAAGACCGGCGCTGGTATCAAAGAACTGCTCGACGTCATGACGAACCTCTGTCCGAATCCGACCGAGGGTAATCCTCGGCCGTTTGAATACGAGGAAGACGGCGAAGTGAAGCAGTGGCGGGCGAAAGCCGATCCGTCTTTGCCATCAGTAGCACACGTCTTCAAAGTGACGAGCGATCCATACGTCGGAAAGCTCGCGATTTTCCGCGTCCATCAAGGCACGTTTCGGAAAGACTCGCATCCGCGCGTCGACGACGGGAAGAAGCCGATTCGCATCGCGCATCTGTTCAAGCTGATGGGCGCGAAGCACGTTGAGGTCGACCACCTTGTTGCAGGTGATATCGGTGCGACGAGCAAGATTGACGAGATCCACTTCAACAGCGTGTTGCACGACGGCGACATTGGCGAGCACATGCATCTCCGCCCGCTGCCGCTTCCGGTTCCGATGTTCGGCCTCGCTGTGTTAGCTGCGAACCGAAACGCCGAAGTGAAACTCGGAGAATCGCTTGCGAAGCTCTATACCGAAGACCCAACGCTGCGGATCGATCACGTTCCCGCGACCGGCGAGACGATTCTGCGCGGGCTCGATGAGCTCCACTTGCGCACCAAGATCAAGATGCTCAAGGATCGCTACACGGTCGAGGTGACGAGCCAACCGCCGCGCGTCGCGTACAAAGAAACGATCACGATGCGTGCGGAAGGGCACCATCGACACAAGAAGCAAACCGGCGGCGCTGGGCAGTTTGGTGAGGTGTACTTGCGCGTCGAGCCTCTTCCTCCGTTTGACGGCAAAGGCGGCCCCGAGTTCGAATTTGTTGATGACACCTTCGGCGGCTCGGTGCCGCGGCAGTTTTTACCCGCGATCGAGAAGGGCATTCGCCAAGTGCTTGCCGAGGGCGCGATCGCGGGCTATCCGATCACCGGCGTGCGCGTCAGCGTGTACGACGGAAAGTATCACGCGGTCGACAGCAAGGAAATCGCGTTTACGACGGCGGGAAAACGTGCATTCATTGACGCGATCATGAAGGCGAAGCCGGTGCTCCTTGAGCCGTTCGTGCGGCTTGAGATCACTGTGCCCACGGACGCCATCGGCACCATCAACGCCGACCTCTCCGGCAAGCGCGGTCGCATTCAAGGCACCGACATCCTCACCGGCGGCGTATCGATGGTGATTGCGGAGGCGCCGCTCTCTGAAGTCATGAATTACGCCAACCAGCTCAAATCGATTACTGGCGGCGCGGGCACGTTCATCATGGAGTACAGCCACGACGAGCAAGCGCCGATGCAGGTGCGTGACACCGAGATGGCGAAGTTCAAGCCGCACGCCGACGACGATTGAGCCGACACCAGCTTGAACAGAGCTGGTGCAGGCCCTGATTCAGGATAGTTCCCCTACAGCTACAGCCGAACTGCCGCGGAATCGATTCAAGCCCGCCCCGTGACGAAGCCGTTACAGTGTTTCACCTATGGTCTCTGCTGTCCTCATCGCGAACGGTCTCTGGCTCGTCGTCTGCGCCTTCTGGGCGGTTGTCTGTTTCGGACAAGCCGCAAAGGACCGTGCGAACGGCACCGGCTTCCAGAAGCCGGTTGGCCCCGACGACATCGACTAATTGCTCGCACGACGCTCCGGGCAGCCCCGCGTTTCTTTGAAACGCCCCCTGCAAGATTCGAACTTGCGACCTGGTCTTTAGGAAAGACCCGCTCTATCCATCTGAGCTAAGAGGGCGACACCTGCATCGTAGCGTCCGCCCGCGGGTCTTCGACTTCGAGTAGATTCGCGTCAGTGACGGCGCTGCTCTTTTTTCAGATTCTCGCGTTACTACAGTTTGCGGCGGCGGTGCTCACGTGCATCGCAGTACTCGTCGACAGACGATTCCGCGCCGCGTCGGCCATCTCGTGGCTCCTAGTCATCAGCGTCGTCCCGATCTTCGGCGTGGCGTTGTACTGGCTGGCGGGAAAGGCGTGGATCTCCGCACTGCGGACGAAGCGCTATGAACGCGAGCGTCGGCGCTTCGCAGAGACGAGTGGAATCGCGCTCGATCTCCGAATCAAGGGCGTTCGCGAGGCGCTCGGACGGATGCCGGAGGGCACGCGAGGGTTGGCGACGTTGGCAGGGGAGATCTCGAACTTTGCACCGGTTGGTGGGAATGACATTGAGTTCTTCTCTGATACGCCAGCGCTGATGGCGAGCATTGCAGCGGACATCGATGCGGCGAAGAAGCACGTGCACGCACTCTTCTACATCGCCCTTGACGACAGCGGCGGATTGCCCGTGATGGAGGCGATGATCCGCGCGGCGGAGCGCGGCGTGAAGGTGCGATTTCTCGTCGACGCAATTGGCTCGCTCTCCTTCTGTAAGAGTGCGACTCGCGCGCGACTCGAGGCCGCAGGCGTCCGCGTGGTGGAAGCGCTCGGTACCGGGCTACTGAGCGCCTTCATCGAGCGGATCGACCTCCGCAATCACCGCAAGCTCGTCGTCATTGACGGGCAGATCGGCTACATCGGCAGTCACAACCTCGCTGCGGCGACGTTCAAGGTAAAGAAGAAACATGCGATCTGGTTGGACGCGACGTGTCGTCTCGATGGGCCGGCTGCGAACGAACTCCAGCGCGTGTTCGCTGAGGATTGGTGGGCCGAAACCGAAGAGTCGCTCGATGGCATCATCAAGCCCTCAACGAGCGAAGAGGGCGGCGTTCTCGCGCAAGTAGTCGCCACCGGTCCGACGAACGAAGAGGGCGCGATGCAGCAAGTGATCGCCACGTGCGTGCACCTGGCCAAGCGCGAGCTGATACTAACGACTCCGTACTTCGTCCCCGACGAGCCAACGCTCGTCTCGCTTCTCACCGCTGCGCGGCGCGGAGTCAAAGTCACACTCGTCTTACCTGAACATAACGACTCGCTGCTCGTGCATCTTGCGGCGAAGAGCTTTTTCGGGCGACTCCTCACCGCTGGCGTCGATGTTCGACGCTTCCGCGGCGGAATGTTGCACGCGAAGACGATCAGCGTCGATGATCGGCTCGGGCTGATGACGAGCGCCAATCTCGACCGCCGCAGCTTTGAGCTCAACTTCGAAGTCAGCCTGCTGCTGTACGACAAGAAGGCGACCGAGGCGATGCGGGCGCTACAAGAGGACTACATTCGGCGATCCGACTCAGTTGATCGCGTATCGTGGCTTGCTCGACCATGGTGGAATCGGCTCATCGAGAACTCGGTCGGCCTAGCGTCCCCGGTGCTGTAGGAGCGCCGCGTGCGAGCCGTCCGCATCATGATGTTCGTCTGCGTGGCCGCGAGTCCGGCTGAGTCCGTCGTCAGGCCGGGCTGAGTGACTTCTCTAGATCCTTGATGATCCGCGCCTCGGCGTCGCTGATCTGGAATGCCATGCCCAGGATCCCGCCGCTCGCCTCGGCTACCGATGTGGCGTAGGCCATGAGATCGCGGCGGAACGTGGCAAGCTCGGCGGGCGTCAGCGTCTTACGCAACTCGGCCGCAAATGCGTGCCACGCGAGTCGTCCATCGGGAGTCGGACCGCGCTTGAGCCACGCCTCCAGCCCCAGAAGCGCTGAACTCCCGGCGGGCACACCTGACTTGACCGCCGCCGTCATGACCGCTTGCGTCTCGCGGGCGTCCACCGATCCGTCTGCCCACGCAATCTCAACGAGCGGATAGAGCTTGAAGGCGGTCAGCAACTCGCCCTTCACGTTCACCGCGACGAGCCGGTCAAGCACCTCTTCGTTCGTGATGCCGGTCTTCGTGCGAAGCTCGTCTTTGTCGAGCTTGGAATGGAACACATTCTTCAGCTTGTCGACGAGCTCCATATCTTGCGTGCGGAAGTACTCGGACTCAAGGCCGTGTCGTCGTGCGTCGAATCCGTCGGGAGCGAGTGGGTTCGTCATAGGTCGTTTGGGAGGCAGTGTAAAAAAAGTGCGATGGCGCAGGAGGACCCTCTCGGCCTGAGGGCGAGCCGACAAAGTATCTCGCTGCGCCAGCGCGGTCAATCGCTCCTTCAACTACTCCTCGTCTTTCACCGCTGTCGACCCCAGCGACACCACGTGCACTTTTCCGGCCGCCGATTTGGCCACGAACATTGAGAACGTGAACTTGTCGCCGGTCTCGAACGCGGTAGCGCCCTGCGTCAGGGTCACCTTCACTTTGTCACCGAGTTTGATCGCCCACTGCGTCCCAGCGGGCGCCGCCGCGACCGCAACCTTCTCCGTGTCGCCGCTCGTTCCCGTGAGCGTCCATTCGCGCGCCGGTAGGGCGTATGAGAGCGTGAACCCCTCATTGACCGCCTTTGTGAGCACCTTGATTACGACACCACCGTTGCCGATGTTTCCTGCATTCCCGCGTGCTGCCGACGCAGCGGGTATCTTGCCCGAGGTGTCCGCTGTCCACCGTCCAGTCGCGTCGCGCCTGAGGTAGTCAACATAGTGCCAACTCCGGAAGTTGGCGATGCGACTGCCTTCAAGTTTCCCGGGCTTCACCGAGAAACGATTGCCGTCGAGCCGAATGCGAACGAACTCGTTGAAGTTATTACGGGTGATGGTGAACGCGCCGTTGGCCGTCACAATCGATTGGAGCGGTCCGTCGAACGCGTATATGTGCCGATTCTTCGGCGTGTTCTGCTCGTCGGGATCGTTGTTGTCATCGTTCGGAGTTTCGTCGTCGTTCGGAAAGTCTTTCTTTTTGCAACCGAGGTGTCGGCCAGCGTGCCCGAACCCGAGACCATGCCGTGGTCGCGATGCTCGATGCGTCGCGAGACGTCCCAGACGATCGGCAGTGCGTCAGCGCCGATAGGCGCGATCTTGAACTCGAGCAGCAGCCGGCCACCCGTCCTTGTGTCGCGGGTTCCGTCCGATACCATCGGACCGAGGCCGAAGCGAGATTCGTCCATCGCCTTGTAGCTGTTCACGAACGTCTTCAGCGTGTTCTCGACGTCGGCTTGGAAGTCTTCGAGGCGTTCGATCCTGACGGAGTCGTACGTCGCCCACACGCCGGTCGCGCGTATCTCGTCCACGGCGCCTTTGTATGACGCCTTGAGTCCGATGTCGCGCACTGCGGTTGAGATGGCGCGAGCTTCGATCCACACCGTCTTCGGCAAGTCGCCGACGTTGAACTCCGCGGGCAGGGCGATCGCGGTCTCTTTGGTTGACTTCTCCCAGAGTTTGATGTCGCCGCCTGTCGCTTCCAACTTCACCTTTCCGCCGGCTGGAGCCGCAAGTGGATTGATGACTAATTTCATGAGATCAACTTCGTTCGTGCCAGTGGGATTGACAGCCGCAGCCTTCACCACATCGTCATCTTTGTCGACCTTGCCGTCGCCGTCGGTGTCGTTGAGGTTGGCTGCTGTCACGGCACCGATCGAGAGCTTCTTCGCGTTCTCTAACTGTGCACCGCCTTGACGTCCATCGAGTCCGTTGTGAATGTCGAGACGAACAACATGCTTCAGCGCCTGCAACGCGCAGGTGATGATTGCACCAAACGGATTCGTCGTGATCGGCAACGGAAGCACCGACTGCGCACCAGGCGGACCAGCAACAGCCATCGTGAAGGCCGAAGTCGGATCGTCGGCGAGCGCGAGGGCGCGATCGGGTTGGTGCACCCACGGCACGCGCGCCGCGCCGAGCGTCATCGGCAGGTCGGCGATCGCGACGCTGCCGTCGAGATCGCTTCGGAACGTGACATGCAAGGTGGCATCGATCGTGAACGTGCACATGCCGCCGTGGCTATCGAGCTTGTCAGCGGTGAGCTGGCCGTTCGAGGTGCCGGGCAGGACCACAGCTTCAGCGCTCCACGCCGTCGCCTCGCCATTGATTACAACGACGGCTGGTGCGACGCTCGAGAGGTGGAGTTGGACCAGTTCGATCGCGACGACGTGACCAACGCCACCGCGTTCGCGCTCAGTAAAAGGATCGCCGCTTCGATGGAAGAGCATCGACGCGCCGCCGTAGGTGAGGGGGTCGAGCGGATTGGCGACAAAGCCAACGGCAGCAGCGAAGGGTTCGGAGCCTGGACCAAAGAAGTTCGCGGGCAGCGGCATGACGCTGAAATCCATCGTCACGTTTGCTGGCGCGTCAACGCTCGGTGGACAAAACGCGATCGCGTCCCACGGCGACGGTGGAGCGAATTCGCACAGATCGAGGACGCTGTTGCCATTCGCGGCGAGCAGCGGATCGATCAGGATCTCGTAAGCGTCGAGCAACTGGTCGTCATCGCAATCGAGTGATGGGTCGGCGGTGATTTCGCACGCGTCGAGCAAGCCGTTCGAATTGCCGTCGAGGGTCCAATCGGACGCGACCTCGCAGGCGTCGGGAATGCCGTTCAGATTGCAGTCGAGCGACGAGTTCAGTGCGATGTCGCAGTCATCGGGAATGCCGTTCTGGTCGCAATCCTCTTCGCAACTGTCGGGGACACCGTTCGCGTTGCAATCACTCACGAGTCGCTCTGCGATAGCGCATGCGTCAAGCACTCCGTCGTGATCGCAATCAAGGTCGTTGTCCTGCGCGATATCGCATGCGTCATGCCGACCGTTTTCGTTGCAATCAGCGCTCGGCGGCTCGCAGCTATCCGCGACACCGTTCCCATCGCAATCGGCCTCGCAGATGTCAGGCAGTCCGTCGTCGTTGCAGTCGCTGAGTCGTCCGGCGGCGATATCACAATCGTCAGCAATGCCGTTCTCGTCGCAGTCCTCGCAATCGTCGGGCGTGCCGTTCTGATTACAGTCACCGACGAGTCCCTGAGCAATCTCCACCGCGTCCTCGATGTGGTTTCCGTTGCAGTCAAATTGCAACGCGCAAGGCCCCCACGCACCGAGCAGCACGCCGAGATCCGCTGCGTCGACGGTGCCACTGTCGTCGATGTCGGCGGTCGTCGATCCGTCACCCCAGAGCGCGACGAGAATCGCGAGATCGCTCACGCCGACGGTGCCGTCAGCATCGAGATCGGCGGGGCACTCCTCAACTCCACCGAATATGGCAAGCGATAGTAGCGCCGGTGGCTGTGACAGCGTCATCCCCGACGCCGACGCGACGTCCGCGACGACTGCAATGAGAGCAGGGTCGAACATGCGATTCCTCCCAGTTGCGACGCGCGATCGCGCGGGCATCCGCGCGGTTCTCGGCGCTGCGCTGTTTCGCAACCTTCTACGGAGTCCGGTGCGGCGATCTCTCAGGAATTCGGGGTCGCGGCACCGAATTGCAGAAGATCTGCCCAAAGGGTGGAAGCCTGCACCGTGTGCGATACTGCTGAGCCACAACCGCCCGATAGCGCATCGAGACCGAGCCCCATGAGTTCCGCCCACCTACCGCGCCGCACGTTCGCGATCATCTCGCACCCCGACGCCGGTAAAACCACGCTGACGGAGAAGCTGCTGCTCTATGGCGGCGCGCTCGAACTCGCTGGCTCGGTGACGGCGCGCCGCGAGCAGCGGGCAACCGCCAGCGACTGGATGGAACTCGAGAGACAGCGAGGTATTTCGATTTCGTCGACGGTGCTCCAGTTCGACTACGGGAACGAAGGCACGCGCTACCGCATCAACTTGCTCGACACGCCTGGTCACCGCGATTTCTCGGAAGACACGTATCGCGTGCTCACCGCAGTCGACGCCGCTGTCATGGTGATCGATGCGGGTAAAGGCATAGAGCCGCAAACCCGCAAGCTCTTTGAAGTCTGTCGTCGTCGTGGTGTGCCGATCTTCACGTTCATGAATAAGTGTGATCGTCCGACGCGCGATCCACTGGAACTCCTCGACGAACTCGAGAAGGTGCTGGGTATCGGCGCGTTTCCGGTGAACTGGCCGCTCGGCTCAGGACACGAGTTTCGCGGCGTATACGACCGCCTGTCACATCGCGTGCATCTCTATCAGCGCACCAAGGCGGGTGCATATGAAGCGCCCGTCGAGGTGTTAGGCATCGACGATCCCGCCGTCCGCTCGAAGCTCGATGAGAGCGCGTTCGCGCGGGCTCGCGACGAACTGGAAATGCTCCAGGGTGCTGGCGAGACCTTCGACCGCGAGCGCGTGCTTGCTGGCACCGTCACCCCGGTGTACTTCGGCAGTGCGATGAATAACTTCGGCGTGCAACTCTTGCTCGACGGGTTCCTTGCGCATTCCGCGCCGCCCGGGCCGCGTCGCGCGGGAGTACGTATGGTCCAGCCCGACGATCCCGCGTTCAGCGGTTTCGTCTTCAAGATTCAGGCAAATATGGATCCGCGCCATCGCGACCGCATCGCGTTCGTGCGCGTCGTGTCTGGCTCGTTCACGCGCGAGATGACAGTGCTGCACGTGCAGAGCGATCGGCGGATCCGATTGTCAAACGCGCAGAAACTCTTCGGCCAGCAGCGCGAGACTATCGAAGAGGGCCGCGCTGGCGACGTGATCGGCATCGTCGGGCGCGACGCGCTTCGCATCGGCGACACGCTGACCGAAGACCGCTCGATCGTGTTTGATGAGATCCCGCAGTTCACTCCCGAGTGTTTCGCGTATCTCCATAATCCGCAGCCGGGCAACTCAAAGAAATTCAGGCTTGGCTTTGAACAGCTTCTCCAAGAGGGAGTGATACAGCTGCTTCAAGTCGGCACCGGACAAGTGAAGACACAGCTGCTCGCGGCGGTGGGTCCGCTGCAATTCGAAGTCGTGCAGTTCCGCATGAAATCGGAGTATGGGGCCGAGTCGCGGATCGAACCGGCGCGCTGGACGAGCGTGCAATGGTGGCGGAAGCCTGGCGCTGAGCCCGGCTGGCTGCCGGAGCTCCCGCGCGACGCGACACTCGCCTGGGACCGCGACGAACACGGCGTGGTTCTCTTCGCCGACGAGTGGGCCCATCGCCACTTTCTCCAGCGGAATCCAGGGGTTGAGCTGTCGCCGTTGCCGCCAACGAGAGAGGGTTTAGTCGGGCAGAAAGCGCAGGGGAACGCTGAGGCGAGGGCGTAGGCGGTGGAACGCTCAACAGTCGCAACGAGCGCGCCAGCGCCCGAGCTGCACTCGCCCAGTTATGCTTGCGACCCATCGCACCGAAGGAGTTCGCCCGTGTACAAGCTCGCCGCGCACAATTGGATGCGTCCGGAACCGCTCGAAGTAACGCTGGCGCGGCTCGCCCGCCTCGGCTATTCCGGCATCGAAATCATGGGCGAACCGACGCGGTACGAAGCGAAGCCCACGCGAGCGCTTCTCAAGCAGCACAAGGTCGAGTGCTGGGGCGCGGTCTCGATCATGCTGAAGTGCCGCGACCTGATTCACGGCGATCACTACTTGCGGCTCGGCTCGATCGAGTACCTCAGAGACTGCATCACGCTCGTCAAAGAACTCGGCGGCCAGATCATGACGATCGTTCCCAGCGAGGTCGGCAAGATCACGCCGATGGCTGACGCCGAAACGGAATGGAAGTGGGCGGTCGAAGGACTTCGACGTATCGCGGATCATGCCCGCAAGGCGAAGGTGGGCATCGCCATCGAACCGCTCAATCGATTTGAGACGAACTTCCTGAATCGCCACGATCAGGCCTTGGCGCTTGCTGGCGCCGTGGGCGAAGACGTCGGCGTCTGTCTCGATGCGTTTCACATCAACATCGAAGAAGCTGACCCGTTCGCGGCGATCAAAGCCGTCGGCAAGAAGCTCTTCAACTTCCACATCGCCGACAACAATCGCCGACCGCCCGGCGAAGGCACCTACGACTGGAAGAAGCTGCTGAAGACGCTACATGACACGGGTTACCGCGGCTTCCTCACGACTGAGTTCGTCGTGCCGATGGATCGCTCGCCGCTTGCAGCGAAGGCAACAGAGAGCGGCACGACTGCGACGGCCGAAGAACTGAAATTCATCCGCGACCACGGCAGCGATCTCATGTCCGACGCTGAGTACAGCGGGCACTTTGCTCGCTGCATCAAGCACATTCGGAAATGCGAGCCGAAGTAGATTGCTTCTCCCGCAGACGCGCGGACAACGCGGAGGGAATCGAAGCGAACATGAAGGTCCTCGTCATCGGCACGCTCGACACGAAAGGTCCCGAGTGCGCCTACCTCGCGGAGCGCATCCGCGCATACGGAGCTGACGCGATTGTGCTCGACAGCGGCATTCTTGGCGACGCGATTGGCATTCGCCCCGACATCACGCGCGAAGAAGTCGCACGCGCTGCGGGCTTCCAGCTTGACGAAATTCGCGCAACCGGTTCGCGCGGCCGCGCGGTGGCGCGCATGCTCGCCGGCGTTCGCGCAATCACGGTCCGACTGGCAGCAGAAGGCGCGATCGATGGGGTCGTGAGTTTGGGTGGTGCCGAAGGCTCTGTGATCGCAGCGGCCGCGGCGCAGGCGCTGCCGCTTGGGTTCCCGAAGCTCATCGTGACGCCGATCGCAAGCGGTCATCGTCGCTTCGGTCCGTTCGTCGGTACCCGCGACGTGATGCTCATGCACTCGGTCGTCGACATCTTGGGACTGAACAGCGTTGCGTTAGAGATCTTCGACAACGCTGCGGCGTCGATCGCCGGTATGGCGAAAGCACACGCAGCGCGCCGACACGCTCCGGTGCGACCTGCGCGCACCGAGGTCGCCGCGACAATGCTAGGAAACACGACTCTGCCGCTCATGCGTATCCGCGAGCGACTCGCGGCGCGCGGTGTCGAGCTTGTGCTCTTCCACGCCAACGGCGTGGGGGGCGAAGCAATGGAAGAGTTCATTGAAGCCGGGCGCTTCGACGCCGTCATTGACTACACCATGAGTGAGATCGCTGCGGAAGTGGCTGGCGGATTTCATCGCTCAAGACGCGAGCGTCCCGTCGCCGCTGGAGCACGAGGCATTCCGCAGGTCGTCGTGCCGGGCTGTCCGGATTTCGCCGTCTTCGGCGCGCGGCATGAAGTGCCTGAAGCGATGCGCTCGCGTCCGCTCTACGAACACAATCCCGAATTTACGCTGGTGCGCTTGACGCGCGAGGAAGAGGTAGAGGTGGCGCGACGACTCGCGGCGCGCCTCGTTTGCGCCCGTGGCCCGGTGTCGCTGGTCGTGCCGCTTGGCGGTATGTCAATCTCCGACGCGCCCGGCGGCGTCTTCCGCGACGAGCCAATTTCTGCTGCATTTCATGCGGAATTGCGACGCGGCGTGTCCGGCAGCGCCCACGTGACGGTGCGCGAGATCGACGCGCACATCAACGATGACGCATTCGCAGATGCCGTGCTCGACGAGCTCTGCCCGTATCTTTCGCTACCGACCCGAGGACCAAACGATGAGTGAACCTACGACGAGCGCGCGACCGAAGATCCATCAAGACGAAGCCCACGCGCCGCCGCGCGCGACCATGAAGCTCGGGTTCCATTCGTTCTGCCTCGGTGACCTCTCCTGCGTCGACGTGAAGGAGTACCTCAAACACTCTGACACGATTCTTGTTCCCAAGGCGAGCCTCGAGCAGCATGGTCCGCACTTGCCGCTCTTCTGCGACACCATCACCTCGCTCGAAGTCGCGCGCCGCGCTGGCGAGAAGGCGGGCATCATGTACACGCCGCCGCTGTGGCTCGGCTATTCGCCGCAGCACATGCGCGGACCTGGCGAAGGTACGGGCACGGTCACGCTCCGCGTCGAGACCTACCTGAACCTTCTCTACGACATCGGTCGCAGTCTCATTCATCACGGATTCAATCGCGTCATTTTCGTGAACGGCCACGGTTCCAACGTGAAGGTTGTCGATCCAGTGTTGCGCCGGTTGCGCAGCGAGACCGGCGCCTTGATCGCGTATTACAAGCCGTACGCGGAGCGCTATCTCGGCATGCTCAAGGATGTGCTCGAGGGTCCGCCTGAAGAGACCCCAGGCTGGCATGCGGGCGAGCTCGAGACGAGTCAGTGCCTTTGTCACAACCCGAAACTGGTGCGCCTCGATCGCGCCAAGCCCGATCGCGCTCGCGCGCCTGACTGGCTTGGACCGGCGTGGCAGAAGAACGATGGCATGCCCGACGCGGAATTCCAGGGCCTCCAATACTTCAACTTCCCCTTCGAGCATGCAGAGTTCACGAAGAGCGGCGTGATGGGCAACCCCGAGCGCGGCACGGTGGAGAAGGGCGAAACCGCGTTTCGCCGATTTGCGAATCACCTCATCGACGCGGTCCATGAGCTTGAGCAGGTACCGCTCCAGGTGCATGACCGCGACTGGAGCGTTGGAAAGGCGATGGGAGTTTCGTGAGTGGAACTGCCACGGCGCTCGCGCGCGATTTGACCCAGATTGTCGGTGAAGGCGCGGTCGTCGACCGCGATGAATCGCGCCGGACACACGTTGGCGACATGAGTTGGCTGTCGATCGCCGCTGCGGCTGCGGGACGTCCGCTCTCGCGCCCGGATGCGATCGTCTCACCTAACACTACGCTTGAGGTTGCCGCAGTGGTGCGCTACGCTGCTGCGCGCGGGATCCCCGTGACGCCCTTCGGCGGCGGGTCGGGCGTGCAGGGCGCGGCCAACGCCGACCGCGGCGGCATCGTGCTCTCGCTGCTGCGCCTCAATCGAGTTCGCGTGGTCGACGCGCTGTCAGGCATTGCCGACGTTGAAGCTGGCGTGAAGATCGCGCCGCTCGAAGCGCTGCTCAACAAGCAAGGGCTGATGTTCACGCATTACCCGGCGAGCCGCGAATGGGCGACCGTTGGCGGCTCGATCGCGGCCCGCGGATCGGGAGTTCTCTCCACGAAGTACGGCAAGATCGAGGATCACGTGCTCGGCCTCGAGGTCGTTCTCGGCGACGGATCGCTGCTGACGACGCCATCGGTCCCGCGCCATGGCATGGGGCCCGATCTCACGACGCTCTTTTCGGGGAGCGAGGGCACGCTGGGAATTGTCGTCTCCGCTCGCATCAAGATCCGCGCGATTCCGAACTCGCGCATCTTCGGATGCTTCCTCTTCGACGAACTTACGACCGGCGTCGAAGCAGGCCGTCGCATCATGACCTCGGGGCTGCGTCCGCCGGTGATGCGCCTCTACGATCGGCACTCCGCCGTGCATGGACTTGAGCGCGCCGTGGAAGCAGGCATTGATCGACCAGCGATGGTCCTGATGTTCGACGGTGACCACGCTGGCGTGGTGCGTGAAGAGGCAGACGCGGCGTTCATGATCTGTCGCGCACTCGGCGCCCGCGACATCGGCGCGGCACCAGCTGAGCGCTGGTGGGAGAAAAGATATGTCTTCTACTACCCGCCCTTTGCGCCAGAGCTCCCCTCGATCTGGTGCACGATGGACGTCGTCGGCGACTTCTCGATCGCGAATCGCATGTACGACGGCGTCACGAGCGCGATCCGCGGCGCTGTCGGCGCGAAATGGAATCTCGGGCTGAACACGCATTACTCGCACTGGTACGAGTGGGGCACGATGATCTATCCGCGCTTCAAGATTCCCATCGGCCCGACAAGGTACGACGAGGCGTTAGGTCTGCATGACGCGGTCGTCGACGCCGCAGCGAAGGCCGCGCTCGCGTGCGGCGCGGTCTTGAACGATCACCACGGCGTCGGCATGCGACTCGGTCGCTACATGGCTACGCAGTTCGGCGACACTGGTATGGGTGCGCTGACCGGCATCAAGCGAGCACTTGATCCGCACGGCGTCCTATGCCCGGGAAAGCTCGGGCTTTCTGTCTAAGAACCTGTGGCCGGAGTCTGTCCTCGTCACATGTACAACCCGCCGTTGACGCCGATCTCTTGACCGGTGACGAATGATGCGGCAGGGGAGGCGAGGAACGCAACAACCTCGGCGATTTCTTCGGCTTCGCCCATGCGGCCCATCGGTGTAATCGACTTGATGTTCTCCAGCGCTTTCTCGGGAACGCCCGCAGTCATGTCGGTGCGGATGAACCCGGGGGCAACACAGTTCGCGGTCACACCCTTGCGGGCGACCTCGCGCGCAACGCTTTTCGTGAATGCGTCGAGTCCAGCCTTCGCGGCAGCGTAATTCGCCTGCCCGAAGTTGCCCATCTGTCCGATCACGCTCGTGATATTGATGACGCGACCCCAGCCCTTCTCGACCATCTGCGGCAGAAGGAGGTGCGTCATCTGCACTGGGCCTTTGAGGTTCACGTTGAGCACTTCGTCCCACTCGGTGTGGGTCATCTTCATGAACGACTTGTCGCGAGTAATGCCAGCGTTGTTGACCAAGATGTCGATGCGCGGAAACACCTTGCGGATAGCGTCGCCCATCGCGTGGACGGCTGTGTCGTCAGAGATGTTGCATTTGAAGAGTTCAGCCTTGCGGCCGAGTCCGCGGATCTCGTCGCGCACCTCTTCAGCAGTCTTATCGTTGCTCGCATAATTAATCGCGAGGTCGGCGCCATGGCGAGCGAGGGTGAGAGCGATCGCGCGGCCAATGCCTCGGCCAGCGCCGGTCACGAGAGCAACACGTCCTTCGAGTGGAAGCATGGGAGTCGTTCCTAATGATGCCGAATGGTGCCCCAACGGGCCACATCGCCCGTCGCCCGATGTTGGCGCTCGGCGAGTCTACCGGAAGACGGAGTTGTTGCGGCTCTTCGGTTCTTTCGAAGTGATCGAGCTGGTTACGCCGACGGATGCCAGCCAGCGTCGGCCCAGAGCGCGCCGCTGACGGCGGGATTCCGGATCATGAAGCAGACGGCGTCGGCGATTTCCTCGGGCTTCAGCAAGCGCCCGAGTTGCGTGTGTGGCAACACCGCCTCTTGGATGATCTTCTGATCCATGGCTCGGACCATGGGGGTGTCCGTGAATCCAGGATGCACGATCGCCACGCGCACGCCGTGGAAAATCGCCTCTTTGGCGAGCGTCGACTGGACGCCTTCGAGACCAGCCTTGGTGGCGGCGTAAGCGATTTGCCCCTTATTGCCCGCTGACGAAATCGAGCCAATGAAAACGATCTCGCCTTGGACGTCGTCGCCGCCCTTCCAGCCGCCAAGCCCTTGGCTCGCTCGTTGCTCGGCGACGCTCGCGACGGTCTCCATTGCCCAGTACGCAGCCGCGATCAGGTTGACCGCGATCGTCTTCTCCATCAGATCCTGATCGTAGAGCTTGGCTGTCTTCGTTGTCTTGTCGAGCTTGACCGCGAGTCCATCGCGCACGATGCCAGCAGCGGGCACGCAGATGTGAACGCCGCCGAAGCGTCGCTTCATTTCTGCGAAGACAGACGCTCTGAATGCTCTGTCGGTGACGTCCCCGCGGAACGCCACGACGCATTCGCGCCCCAGCTCTTGGTTGATCTCGGTTCCTACGCTCGTGATGGCGTCGGAAGAATCGACGAGCCCGATGGCGCGAATGCCCTCGCGACCGAGCTGACGAGCCACGGCGCGCGCGATACCGCTCGCGCCTCCGGTGATGACGGCGACACGTTTCGACAGATCAACCACGTGCTGTTCTCCAATGAATCAGGTTGTGCAAACGAAAAGGGATCGAGCGTTCGGATCCAAAGCGTGACGGGGGATCCACGCCGGCGCTACGAGCACTATGGTGTTAGTCGACGCTCCGGGGAGCAGAACGCTCGCCCATCCAAGCGGTCGCCTTCGGCCAGATGTCCTTATGGGCACGAGAACCGACGCTCAGACCGATGTGCCCAGCCTTCACGCTCATCGCGGTGTAATCGGTGCTGCTAATGCAATCCTTGAGCGGCGTGCTTTGGCAGGGCAACACTAGGTGATCGGCGTCGGCGGTGAGATTCAATACTGGGCACGTGATATTGCCGAGGTTGATCTTTTTTCCACCGAGCGGGAAGCGTCCCTGTACCAAGAGGTTCTGCTGGAATCCGTACTTGACGAAATCGCGGTAAACCTCACCAGCGATCGGGATGTTGTCGTTCGACCAGACTTCCATAGCGAAGAAGTCCTCGAGGAACCGTTCGTCGTCCATCTTCTCGTAGAAACCTTGCCACTTCTGGAAGTAGTTCGCGACCGGCTTGAGCATGGCGAATGAGTTGCCGAGAAACGCCGGCGGAATGAGGCCAAACGTATCGACGATAGAGTCGACATCGAAATACTGAGGATCGGTCCAACTCAGTAGCAGCGAGTCGCGGCTCGACCAATCAATCGGTGCCGCCATGAGGAGCAGGTTTTTCACAAGCTCCTGATGCAGCGAAGCGTACATCGCGGCCATGGTGCCACCCATGCAGTAGCCGACGAGGTTGATCTGGTCTTGCTCGGTGTCGGCGAGAATGCGCTCGACAGCACGGTGCAAATGACCTTCGACATAGTCGTGCAGCGTCTTCGTCGCGTCGGCGGGCGAGGGCACGCCCCAGTCCATCATGTAGACGTCGAACCCTGCGCTCAGGAACTGGCGCACGACACTCTTGTGCGGCAAGAGATCCAGTACGTACGGTCGATTCACCAGCGCGAAGACAAATAAGACCGGCGTTCCGTGGCGCTTGTCGCTCTTGCCGGTGTAGCGAAGCAGCCGCACCGGCGACTCGGACATGACGACCTCGTGCGGCGTCGAGCCCTTCTTCGTCTTCATCGCCGCTTCGAGCACTTTCGGCATCGCTGCGAGTTTCTTGCCCATCGTCTCGAACTCGGTTTGCCACGCCTTCATCGCGCCAGTCGGGTCGCCCATGAATCCAGAGGATCCGAAGTCGACCGGCGAAGGGAATGGCATACCGAATGGGGTCTGTGTCTGCGTCATCGCGTTCGTCCTTCTCGCGGGGGTGCTTTATCGCTTCGTTGGCTTCTTCTGTGATTTTGATTGTGGCTTCGGCTTCGACTTCGATTCCGCCTTCGCGGAGGACTTCGAAGCCCTCGGCTTGCCACTCACAACTAACTCAACATCGGAGAGTCGCTCGTCGATCTTCGCGATCTGACTCTGAAGCTGCGCGGACGATTGCCGAATCGCGCCCAAGATCTCCGAGTTCGATCCGCCGGACGCTGACTCGAATGCCGACGACATGTTCGACTTCAAGAAGCCGTCCATCTGCTGCCGCAACTGCATCGCTTGATCCATCGATCGCTTCATCGATTCGAGGAACTGCGGGCTTCGCATGTATTGCTCGGCGTACTGCGCCATCGCCTCGTAAAACGCGCCTTGCATGCGCCGCATCGCGTCGGGGGTGAACGCAGCGCCGCCAAAGGGCGAATCGCCGGTTTGGCCCATGCCGGGCATCCCAGGCATGCCAGGTATTCCGGCCATGCCGGGCATTCCCGGGATCCCCGCGCCTGCTGTGGAGCGAGCCCAGACGTCGCGCCAGAATCCGGTGATCGGGTCAACGCCGCCCGAGGCTGGTGGGCTGTTCTGCGGTTCGGCCATTTCGGAAAACTCCTTCGCTGCAGCGTGGCTTGGTAGAACTGGGGATTGGATGAAGGGGGAAACGGACTGTGAAAGCGGCCCGGGGAGGAGATTCCCCGGGCCGATCGACTATTCAAGGAGCGAGTGGTTAGCCGTTGCAGCAGGACTTTGCAGCGCCGTTCTGGCTCACAAACGTGTCGGCAAGCTGGACCCAATTCTGTGAAATGGTCTGGCCGTGCTCGGTGTTCATCTTCATGACGCGCTCGCCGGTCTTCGTGGTGAAGGCGCAGGCTTCGTCGAAGATCTCGCGGCTCGTCTCGGTGACGGGCTTCGAGTTCTTGCCAGCCATGCTGCTGACCATCATGTCGCCGGTCCGCTCGAGCATGCGAGCGTTCGTCCGCATCGCGTCGACGGTGAGGGTGCTGCACTCGGTCACGAAGCGGGCGTTCGCGTCGACGAGAGTGTTCATCGCCTTCGTCATCTTCTCGAAGGTCGCTGGCATCGTGCTCGCAGTGGCGGTGAATGGGGCGGTGAACGCGTCCATGTTGAACACGTTGAACATGTTCTTGAACGTGTTGAACATCGTCTGGCTCGCGTCAACGCCAGTCTTGAAGGCGTCGTTCGCACCCTGGCAGCAGGCCTGTGCGGCGGCGTTGTTCGGCTGCGAGGTGGCGTTGGTGGTCGTGGTCTTGGTCGTGCCCGTGCTGGTGGTCGTGGTTGCGTTCATGGTGGAGTTCCTTTTCGGGTGGAGTCGTGGTTCGTTGGCGCGGATGTCCGATTCAAAGTTCAAGGCAAGGTCGCTCACCGCTGAGCGACGACGAGTTGTCGTTGAAGGGAGCAGAGTAGCCAACTTCTAGTGCATCGTCAACAAGAAAGTAAGCCAACGCACAAATATTCCAAATCCGCTGAGGTCGTTCAGCGAACGGCCCGAATTGAGCTTCTCGGACGAATCTGCGCGGGATGGCTGGGAATGCCGTGTATTCTCCCGAGGGACCCTCGGACGATCCCCTTGGATGGTCTTAGTGCAGCAGCGTTAGGACGTTCCATGCCCAACCCGCAGCCCATCCCCCAGCTCATTCAGGTCAAGAAGTATCCCAACCGGCGGCTCTATGACCGAACGCGGAGTCGCCACCTCACCCACGAGGAGCTCTACGACCTCGTCGTGGCTGGTCACACGGTCAGCGTAACGGATAGCAAGACCGGAGCTGACATCACGAATCTCGTCCTCACCCAAGCGCTCATCGAGCGCGGCCCGGAAAAGTTCGCGTCGTTCCCACCCGAGTTGTTCCACCTCATGATCCGCGCCAGTGAACAGATGCTGCGCGGCATGGCGACTGGTTGGTTCGCCCAAGTGATCAAGGGCATGGGGTCGCCAATTCCGGGTCCGCACGAATCAGGGAACGCGGGTGGAAATAGATCGACGAGCGCTGCGGGGACGAGCGCTGCGGGCTTCGCGGGCTTTCCCAACCTCGTGCCAAATTTTGTCCCCGGTGTTCGCTGGCCGCCCACAGGCGGATTTCCATGGGCACCGCAACCGGGAGCGTCATCGGATTCAGCCCAGCCAAACGCTCAGGCTCCGAGCGCAGGCCCGCCCGACGCCGTCGCGAATCTAGAAGAGCGACTTCAGGCAATGATGCGCGAGATCGCGAATCTCAAAAAGTCCACGCGTTCGTCGACCTAACAGCTCGAATGACTTTCGCCACAGGCTCCGACGCTCTGCGCCGCGACGACGCCTGGGAGTCAACCGGTCCTCTGCCGTCGGTGCTGCGGAGCGCACCGCGCCTCGAACCAATTCCCTATGCGCCGTCGTGGCGCCGCCTCATCGCCGATGGAGTTGTGTTCGCGAGTTTCCTCACTGTGTTTCGGACGGTCGTCGTCACTTGGCGGCGCGCGTGTCGTCGCGCTCGCCGTCGCGCGCAGGGCCGCTGTCCGTCGTACGGATGTCCAAGTGGATCCACCGCACGACGCACTGTTCGGAATGCGGAGCCGAAGACTCGCGACCGGGCGCGGCACCATCGCCCACGTCGAATGCGTATCCTCGGTCCCCGTGACCGACGCAGACGATCAAGCCGATTCACTCCAACAATCCCCGAGGTCGGCACCGAGCTCGGCGCCGAGGTCGACCGCTGTGTCTGCTGGCGATCTAACGATCGTCGCTGCTGCGGAGCGCTGGGTACGCGAGCACGGCGACGTCCTCTGGCGCTTCGCGATGGCTCGCGCTCGTTCGAAGGAAATCGCCGAAGAGATCATTCAGGAGACGATCGTCGCGGCGATGCTCGCGTTCGATCGCTTCTCGGCGGCGTCGTCGGAGCAGACGTGGTTACTGGGCATCGCGTCGCACAAGATCGCCGATCACTTTCGACAGTTGCAGCGCACTGCGAGGCGAGGCGAATCATCCACTCACGATGGAGCGGGCATCGACGCGAGCGATATGCAGGATCGCTTCGACAAGAGAGGAAAGTGGGCGAATCCCCCGCAAAAGTGGGACATGCGCGGCGACGGCGCGGCAGAGAACGCCGAGATGAGTGCGGCGCTGCGCACCTGCGTCGATGCGCTTCCGCCGAGCCTCGCTGAAACCGTCTGGCTACGTGACATTGTCGGGATGCCCGCAGAAGATGTTTGCAAGGCGCTTGACTTGACGGCGACGAACCTCTGGACCCGGATGCACCGCGCTCGCTCAGCCTTACGTGCCTGCATCGAACGGACGATTGGCATGCGACACGAGGAAGTCTCGAAGCTGAAGGCCGCTCAACCCGCTCGTTCGGTTGGGCCAGGAGGGCAGGGCTCTCCATGATCTCCTTCTTCCGTGACGTTCTTCGAGTGCTGCGACTCCCGTGTCGTGAACAGACGCACTTGCTCAGCAGGCAACTCGACGCGCCGCTGTCGCGCGGTGAAGCGTGCGGTAGTCGAATCCACGTGCTGTATTGCCGCAGTTGCAGGACATTTCGCAAGCAGATCCGGCTTCTGCGCGATCTCGCGGGCAGCGCGGGTCGCGAGCTTCAGTCGGCTGGCGAGCTTCCCGAGGACGTGCGGCGGCGCATCGTCAAAGGCATTCAAGCCAACCGCGGTCGCGATACGACCCAAGAAAGCTGAGTGATTATTCGAAGCGGCGTGCAAGGCGCTGTTCCGATTGGCGACTCACCCGATGTGAAGTGCGAGCGGCGCGTTCTCGCTCTGTGATGTGAGCGTCAACGCACAGTGCGGTGCGCACGCGCTCGGACTTCGTACTCGGCCTCATCTCATTTCATCGCGGCGCGTGCGTTCGCGCCGAGCTATCGCTCGCTCGTCTCTCTGGAGGACCTATGACCAACTTGAGAATCGTCGTACTCGCCGCTCTTTCGGCCTCAGGCATCGCGACACTCACCCTCGCCGACGTCGTTCAGATTCGCGTCACCGTCGAGAATCTTGCCCCCGTGAATAGCATCTCGTTCGCTCCCCTCCGCATCGGTTTTCATAACGGTACCTACGACCCCTTCAACGCTGGTGAAGTAGCGACCGCCCCAATTATCTCGATCGCCGAGGGTGGAAGCGGGTCAGCGTTCTTCCCAGCGTTCGCAATGGCGCAGGCCGATGCGACGCTTGGCACCGTGCTGCCGAATCCACCCGGACCGCTCGTCCCGGGCCTGCAAGGTCAGGCGGATTTCGCTGTCGATTCGGCTATCAACTCGTTCTTCACCTTCGGCTCCATGGTTGTACCAAGCAATGATTACTTCATCGGCAACGATTCGCCGACGCAGTACATGGTGTTCGATGCGAACGGGAACTTCGTTCCGACGACCATCCTTCAGCGCGGTTCGGACATCTGGGATGCGGGCTCGGAGCTCGACGGGATCTTTGGTGCTGCGTTCTTGATGGGCTCATCGAACGACGACCACATCGATCAGAACGGTGTCGTCATATTCGACTTCGAAGGCTTGACCGTGTTCAACGGCGCGACGACCGCTGTCGGATACACGTTCGCGAGCCAGCTCACCGCGAGGACGGATGTGTATCGCATCACGCTCAGCCTAACGCCAGCGTGCGACGCTGACCTCGACAGCAACGGTGAGGTTGGCGCGACCGACCTCGGTGTCTTGCTCGGCGCGTGGGGCGGCACCGGTGCTGGCGACCTCGATGGGGACGGAAGCGTCGGCGCTTCCGATCTCGGCGTGCTCCTCGGCGCGTGGGGCGGCTGTTCGTAAGACGCATCGCTCATATCGACTCCTCACGCATTCAAACGCCATCGGCACTCTGCCGGTGGCGTTTGCGCGTGAAGCCGGAGGGCGAGCCGTGGGACTATCGCGTGAGTTCTCGCTGGTTTCATAGCGGTATTCGAATTCACGAAACGTTGCATTTCCGCGGCAACCGCCACGATCGCTAAGAAGTTGACGTTGCCAGCGCCCAGCGTCTACTCGTAGTTCCACACGCAGCGCGCCAGATTCGCCTTCCCACCTTGCAGTTCGCGCAGGTGACCGTGACGCACCGGTGCGCGATGCGGAGATCGTGCGCGTCGACCGAAATCGGCACCGACTTGTGGAGGGTATCGATGGAGACGTCGAAGGTCGGCACGAGAGAGCGCAGGATACGAGCGCATCGATCGAGGACAACGAGTGTCTGCGGGCCGTTACGTTGCGTCGCGAGGTATTCGAGGCGCAGGAAGACATCAATGGCCAGCGAGCGATGCTCATCAGGAGAATCGAGGCGCAACTGAAGTAGTCGCATTGGGTCGAGCGGCTGTTCACGGTGCGGTGGGGCGTTGTGTAAGGCACCACGGAGCTTGGTCATCACCTCTTCGTCGCGAACAACAAGAGCAACGGTACGAACCCACCACATCTCGTCGAGACGGCGCCGATTCAGGATTCGAGGTAGTCCCACAACGCTTGTTCCACTTCGCGCGACGTCGGCTCGAGATCCGCAACGAGCGACCGCATCTTCGGCCAGCGCAGATCGAACGAGTACGCATGCCGGAAGAAGTGGCGGAGTTGCAAGTACGGCTTGAGCCGGTCGACAATCGCCAGCGAAAGCACGCTGGCTCGCGAGCTTGTCTCCGTTGCCGCTTGCTCAAGCAGCGCGGTGTACCAGTCGCCTAACACGGCGGTGGATGGAGAGCTTTCAAACCATCCGCAGATTTCGCAGATTTCACAGATTCAAGCGCGAGTGGCCGACACGAACGCCGCAAGTCCGGCTGAAGGTCAGGATGCACGTCCTAAGGCCGACCTCCGTGAACTAGGGGCAACCTAGAGTGATGGCCATAGGGACTGTGTTCGACCGCAGGCTCGAACCTTCAAGCGTACTGCGGCATTGAAATCTGCGAAATCGGCGTAATCTGTGGAGATGCTCTTTGCTTGACGTCGCCCGAGGTGGGCGAGCAACCATCGCAACCGACCGCAAGCGCGTGAGAGCGTTCTCCACGCCGTTGTAGTACGCATGGAGCACCGCTGCTAACGCGGCAACTTCGACCTTGCCGGGCTGATCCGTCATTGCCGACTGCGCGACACATCGAAACTCAGCGACCATCTGTACCAGTTGGCGCGAGTCGGCCTCAAGCTCGGCGCGCAGCTTAGGCGACACGCCGAAGCCCTCCGTACTGTCGAAGGGCAAGCACGAACGGCGAGTCGTCGTCCAAGTTGACGAGGTCGATCGGTACGCCAGCTGCGTCGCGGGCTCGTGCCATCGCCTTGAAGAATCGCTCTGGGGCCAAGCCGACCACGGCGAGATCGAGGTCCGACCTGCTGGTCGCCCGCCCGTCCGCTGCGGAGCCGAACACGCACACCTCTCGAGCTCCTTCCTCGCGCAGCACCGCCGCTGCCGCTGCGGCGCGAGCCTCGAATCGAGTGTCGGGCGCATTCATAACGAGAGCGTACACGCCGATCGTTGAGCCTTCGATGCGCGAGTGAGGTATCCGGCACCACTACCACATCGACGTGCCGCGACGTTGCTGGCATGAGCCTCGTACCGCCAATGACCGTGCGCGGTGCGGACAGGGTGCGCGTTGATCGAGATCGGCATCGGCGAAGAGCTAGAGTCGGCGTCGGCTGAATGCTGAAATCGCGGTCGTTGCTCCTGTGCTTGCCGTTTGCGCTGCTGTCGCTGTGGCTCCTCGGCGGTACGCTCAAACTCTCTTCGGCGCTCGGGATTCTCGTCTTGTTCGGCGTGATCAAGAAGAATTCGATTCTTCAGATTGATCACATGAAGCAATTGCAATCGTCGGGGATGCCGCGCGACGAAGCGATTATGCGGGGCAATCGCGATCGTCTCCGCCCCATTCTCATGACGACGCTCGCGCTCGCTGGCGGCAGGTTGCCGCTGGCCCTTCGCGCCGCGCCCGGTGCTGAGAAGCGCCGCGCGATTGCGCGGGGAGGAAGCAAGAGATGGTGCGTCACGAGGTTGTTGAACTGATGGAACTGCGGAGCCGCAACCGATCGGATTTCAAAGCCGTTCCGGTCGCAGCCGCGTGGATCGGATGAACGCCACTGGAGTCGAGCAGGAACGCCAAATCTTCGCGAGTGAGCGAGGCGAGTGGCCCCGCATCGCCGCTCACAATTGCATCAGCGAGATCGCGATTCTGTTGTTGCAGTTCGATCACGCGGTCTTCGATTGTTCCAGCACTCACGAGTCGGATGGCGTGCACGGTGCGAGTCTGTCCGATGCGATGGGCGCGGTCGATCGCTTGGGCCTCGACCGCTGGATTCCACCACGGGTCGAGCAGGATGACGCGTTCGGCGCACTGGAGGTTGAGCCCGACGCCGCCAGCCTTCAGGCTGAGGAGGAAGATCGGACCATGCGGGTCGCTGTCGAAGCGGCTGACCCGCTCTGCTCGGTCGCGAGTCGCACCGTCGAGGTACTCGTAGAGCACGCCGCGCCTATCGAGCTCTTCGCGCACGAGCGCTAGGAAGCTCGTGAACTGCGAGAAGACGAGCGTCTTGCGTCCTTCGTGCACAGACTCTTCCAGCATCGGAAGCAACGCTTCTAACTTTCCACTGCCAGCACCGCGACGCTTCTTGTCCGCAAGCACTGGATGGCAGGCGACCTGTCGAAGTCGCAGCAGCCCTTCGAGAATCACGAGTTTGGATCGGCCAGAGTCGAAGCCATCGACAGCGCCAAGCAGGTCTGCTCGGACACGGTCGCGAAGCGCCTCGTAGTGCGAGCGCTGCGCATCGGTCATGTCGCAATGAAGTGTCTGCTCAATGCGCTCTGGAAGTTCCTTCGCGACTTCGCGCTTCGTTCGTCGAAGAAGGAATGGTCGTACGGCGCGTCGTACGATGGCGAGGTCGTCCGGCTCAGCGCTGCGAGCAAGGCGTTCAAGGTGCCGGGCCAAGCTGGGGTTGAGAAACTCCATGAGACTCCACAGCTCGCCGAGATGATTTTCGATCGGCGTGCCGGTCATCACGAGACGGTGCTGCGCCCGAAGGCACTTCGCGGCCTTTGTGGTGCGAGCGGACTTACTCTTGATCGCTTGGGCCTCGTCAAGGATCACATATCGAAACTCTCGCTGTGCCAATTCTCTGATGTCGCGAAAGAGCGTTCCGTAGGTGATGACCGCTACATCGCACGATGAAAACGTCGCGTCCGACAGTTGGCATTCGGCGCGCGAGAGATCGAGCACCCTCAGGTGCGGGACGAATCGGCCCGCCTCATCGAGCCAGTTCTGCACGATGGATCGCGGCACGACGAGCAGAGACGTCTGCTGCGACGCCCCATGCGCGGTGGTTGCAGTGGTCGCAGTCGGCGCAAGCCGCTTCGCGGCCGTCGCTGCGGACGGTGGAAGAGGGGCGGGGTGTTGCGACGCGAGCATCGCGAGCACTTGCACGGTCTTGCCAAGGCCCATTTCGTCGGCGAGGCAACCACCCATGTTGAGCGCCCGCAGACTTTCAAACCAGCCGAGTCCGCAGTGCTGATAGTCGCGGAGGGTTCCGACGAAGGATGGTGGTGCCGCGAGCGACGCGGGAGCGCTGAACGTGGACAGTCGTTGTCGCAAGTTTCTGAATGCGGCGTCGTCCTTGGAACGGTCGGCCTCCTCCAGCAGGGCATCGAGGAGGAGCGCCTCGCTGGTGCCGAAGCGCAGAGCGGCGTCATCGCGACCAGCGAGGATGCGGGCCAGTCGCCGCAGTACCGCGCGGAGCTTTGCCGGTACGAAGACCAACGTGCCGTCGGAGAAGGGAGAATCTCGATCGCGTCCGAGACCTTGCGGGTAGCGGTCACGAGCTCGCGGAGCGGAATCGCCCCCTCGGGCGTTTCCAGTTGACCGTCGAGATCAAACCAGTCGATCCCGCTGGAAATCGTCAACGACCACTTGCCACCAGCCCGAGCTGGCTGCTTCTGTATTTCGACAAGGATGCCAGCCTTGGCGGCCGCTCGCAGCAGCTTCGGAAGCTGCGTTCGCGCGACGCGCCAACGCGTATCGCCTGTACCTCGAGCTTTTCGCAGAATGTCGCGGGCGATGACCGCGAACCGAACCTCGCCGAGCCGCGTGCCCCGCGGAACCGTTAAAGCCGGGGCGAGGGGATCTTCAACAATCCGGTGCGTGCGAGGATCGCGGTCGACGACGATGCTCGCATCGTCGGGGTGCCTGTAGCGTGCCAACGGCATCACATCGACGGTCGTTCGGTTCGCATCGCCTTCGAGTCGTACAACTGAGATCGGCGTCGCGTCGAAGTACGAAAGTCCGAAGCGAGGATCTACGCAGAGCTCCAGAGCCGAATCATCATCGTGGTCGTCCATTCGATCGCACTCGTGCCGAAGATCATCGACCAGCGTGGTGAGCTGATCGGTGCGATAGGTCTGTTCTCCGCGAAGTACGAGCGATTCCGCGATGCGCGGGATGCCTCCACTCCCCTTTGTTCGCGGTGAATGGCGATCGCGGCGCGGACCGTTGGGATCGCTATGCATATCGGCGCCGCATTCGGTGGCGACGCTCACCGACGACGGAGATGCGGGCACTGCCAACGTGCGATTGCCGTCGATGATCACGTCGCCAATGACAAACAGGCTGAAAAATCTAAGGTGGGCTGCCGAGTGGCAATCGACTGGCGGGTGATTGGCGGACACGAGCCGAACCCAGCGCCGAGCCGCGACGCGCGTGTCCGCGTCGGCGTCGGAGTCGGCACGAGCAACATGCAGCTCGCACCTCCACACATCGTCGCCGCGCCACTGCATTGCAGGACCGATTCGGCCTCGGTCGAGGCAACGATGGAGTCGCCCAGCCCGAGCCGCTTCGATAACTTCGCTCGGAGCCGAACTGCTGGCCCATCCCGGTGCCAACTCGTGGCTTCGCCGTGACGCAAGACGGGGCACGATCACACGGTCGATCGCATCGAGCGTCGTCGCGGCCGCTTCATTAAACTTGGTCGCGACGAGCTGCGTTGTCCCGGCATCATCGATGTGACGACGGAAGCAATCCAGTCGGCAGGAAGAGTCCCCGAGGCGACTTGGCATAAGTGCATACACAAGCGGCTGCGGGTCTCCGCTCACGGCAAGTGCGAGTGTCGCCCGCCATTCGTCGCCCTCGATATATCTTGGCCCAACTCCTGATCCATCGTGGGCGGTGGCCACCGATCGGGGGTCAGCAACTTCGATCGAACCAACGCGCGCGGGAAATCGCATCCAGCCTCGGCGATAGCCGGTGACGACAAAAGCGACGATGTGCTTGCAAACTTTTTTGTGGGCAAGAAAGTCGTCGCAGCTTCACGAGCAGATCATCCGCCGGTCGAGCGTGAAATCGACCAGAACTTCGCGCCGCTCGGTATCCAGAACCGTGCCGGTGATGTGGGAGAACTCGGTGAATCTCCGAGCCGCGACATCGGCAACGAGTGGATCGCGGCGGATCTGGTCGCGCGAAATCGAATCCAGAGAGAAGTGAACCCCGTCGCGTACGGTCTCAGGGAGAACATGCTCTGCCAGCATCGCGATGGCAGCGTTCCGAAGCATTTGTGGCTTTAAACGATGCATCGAAGTCAGGCCGCGATGCTACAGCGCACTTCTGCGATACCTGAAATCACCGCGAAATTTGGGACAAGTATTCGATCGTTCGCAAGAACGTGAAGAGGTCGGCGACAGGCTTTTGCCGGGCCGCGTTCAACGAGGGGAGCGTCGCATGAGTCGCGATTCGTCTCGTGCGAACGCGCGTTGGGCGATTCCCTGAATACGCGTCCGTTGTGGCAGCTTTTCGCTCGAGCGTGCAATTCGTGAGCGATGGTGAAGGAGCACCTGTACTGAGCCCCAAGGTGGGCGAGAGCCGCCGCATCCCGAACCGATAGGACCTCTTGAACCGTAAAAAAGTAGCGAAGAACGCGGTCGTGTATCCGATTCAGCGTGTTTCGGCATTCGCATCGCTGGTCGTTGCACTCGCGGCGGCGCACTCTGCCCTGAGCGTTGGCGGCTGCCCAGCCACAGGGAGTTGTTGCGAAGATCACGATACTCCGGGATGCGAGGACTCCAGTTGCTGCACTGCGGTGTGCGCGTCTGACCCATTCTGTTGTGAAAGCGCGTGGGACAGCCTCTGCGCAGGCGCCGCGGAGGACCTCTGTCCGGAACTCTGCGGGCCGGTCTGCGGCGACACCATCTGCGAACCAGGTGAGTCGTATCCAGAGTGTCCCGAATGTCCGCCGATAGACAACTGCCCGGGTGTCGGCGATTGCTGCGATCCGCACGCGAGTCCCGGTTGTACGGACGAACTCTGCTGCGACGCTGTGTGCGTGATCGATCCGACGTGCTGTACCTTCGGATGGGATCAGGCGTGCGTGAATCTGACAAGCAACTCCTGCGGCGCTGGCTTCTGCGCGCCCGTTTGCGGTGACACCATTTGCGAGCCCGGTGAGTCCTTCCCAACGTGTCCCGAGTGCCCACCGGTAGACAATTGCCCGGGAGTTGGCGATTGTTGTGAGACGCACCTGAGCCCTGGATGCACCGACGAAACCTGCTGCGACGGGGTTTGCTCCGCTGATCCCACTTGTTGCGAGTCCGGATGGGATCAGGCGTGCGTTAATCTCGTCGCAACGCAGTGCGCGGTCGGATTCTGCGGCTCCGTGTGTGGTGACACGTTGTGCGAACCCGGCGAATCGTTTCCGGAATGTCCGGAGTGTCCTCCCGTCGACAATTGCCCGTCGAGCGGCGACTGCTGCGAAGCGCACATCGGCCTTGGCTGCAACAATGAAAGTTGTTGTCAGTCCGTTTGCGACACCGATCCGACCTGTTGCAGCACTGCATGGGACCAGGGCTGCGTGAGCGTTGCTCAACAAGTCTGCGCTGTTTGCGATCCCAAGGTCCCACCAGAGCCCGCCGATCTCGACGGTGACAACGTTGTCGGCTCGGCGGACCTCGGGATTCTGCTTGGAGCGTGGGGAGGAAGCGGCCCCGCGGATCTCGACGGCGACGGCGTTGTCGGCCCGGCGGACCTGGCCATTCTGCTCGGCGCTTGGTCGTAATTGCGAGGAGCAGAGCTCCAATCAGGTCAGGCCGCTCAATCACTTCGATCTGCTCTTCTTTGCCGGTTGACGGCGACGAACAGCGCCCTCGTGTGGAAGCCACACACAGTTCAGACTGCTGTAGCCAAGGACTGGGGTACAAACGCCGCGGAGAGTTCTGTGCAATAAGAAGTTAGATATGAGCATCGACGGGATGGCCGAGCCTGCTCTCGACGAGCCGGAGCTCCGGGACGAGTTCGCGGCGCGTCATGTCGTCGATGACCATGACGTCGGCGTCGCTATCGACGCAGCCAATCGCTCGGCCGACGTGGCAAAGTCCTTTAGCAATGCTTCGCGCAACTCGGCGGCGATGGCCTGAAGGTCGTCGTGGATCATCCTTATCACCGCGCTATCGGCGTCGGGCAAGCTGCGCAGGAAGGGTACGAGTGTGTTCAGGAGACCGTACCCCTCCCAGACCGCGAACTCGAGCAGGTCGCGTCGGCGCTCGGTCACGTGGAGATCCGTGCGAAGCATCGCGAAATAGTTCGCAAGGTGGAGTTCGAGATAATCGGTGATGCTTGCGCCGTCGGTATTGAGTTGTTCCATTGCGTCGGCGGCTGCGGTCATGTAGCCCCGAACAATCGCGAGGCGTTCGTCGTCGCTCGCTGCTTCATCGAGGAACCGCTCGGCGACATCAATCATCGCCGACACGATCCGTTGGTCGACGCTGACGTCGAATGAGCTCAGGTCGAGCGCCCTAACAAACACGTTGTAGTATCGCAGCGGCGACACCGGAAACGCTCGTAGATTCGACCACCACCCTGTGCGGGCGCGCTCGTCAAAGTTGTGGCGCGGCGTGCGGCGCATGACGTCCGTTGGCCGATGGACCGATCCTTCCCAGACGCGCCGCGTCGCTTTCCGAAGCAGCCACGTACTCGCGCGTTCGATATCGCTGAGCGATGCAGTTGGCGTCAGCGACAGGAGCGCGAGTCGAGCCTGAAGATCGCGCACCTGCGCGAGGAGAGCTTCCGCCGTGTCGTCCACCTTCTCAGCCAACCGCACTCGCGATGTGAGTCGCTCTTGGATGGCCGCAAGTCCGTCAGGCTCCTCGACCGCGAGCCGCAGCAACCAGCGGTCCCAGTGGCAGAACTGCACGCCGTCGACCGTCGTCCAAAGTTCCGGACCGAGCCGCATTCCGTCGTCGAGCGGCGGCTGCGCCGGAGTCGGCGCGCGAGGTGGCTTCCGGCGCGTCACCGACCGTGCCTCGCGTGGAGGTCGTTCCAGCGGGTGTAGAAGCCGCGTCGTCGGCTCTGCCGGGAGCGCACGGCCTCAAATAGTTCGGCAAAGTCCGCGGTGGTGCCGTCGCCGTCCGCGATCTCTCGAAGGTCGGTCGCGAGACGGATGGCCGCGTCGTAGGAACTCTCTGCGATCAGTCCCTCAAGCGTGTGCCACGCGGTTGTTAGGTTCTTTCGCACGCCCGCGAGGTGGTGCAGTTGCTCCTTCGCGGCCTTTAAGCGAGCCTTCTCGAGCTGTGCCGCTTTGCGTTGGGAACGAGAGGCAGCGAACTCGTCGGCGATCGTGCGCAGATCCGTAACGGTGCGGCGCACTATGGCGCCCGTCGTCTTCGTGGTTACGCGCTCCTTGCGAAAGTGGCGCAGCAGCTCAATGCCGAGCGGCACGTTCGGCTCGTCGATCGAACGCACGAGCCAGCGTTCCTTGTCGGCAGGGGAGAGCCGCTTCACCCATTCGCGCAGCGCCGAGTCGTCCGACGTTCCTTCGGGGCTCGTAGCTGCGGCGGCGCGTATCAAGTCTGGGTCCAGTCGAAGGAACTCGGCCAGCGCCTGCTGGGCGGCGGAGAGATGCGCGAGTTCCGGCGGCACGTCCGGCTCGGGCGCGTATTCGTCGACATAATCTGACTCGACGGCAGAGAGCCACGCGAGATACGCGGGCCGCAGGTCGCCGCTCAGGATTTCCCCTCGGAGTGGTGTTAGGGATCCGATCGACTCTTCGAGCGCATATTCGTCGCCGTCGGACTCCTCGGACTTCACCGTGAAGTCGAGCACAAGGTGCGAACCGACCAGCCGCGCCGTCGAGTCGCTGCCGCTCGGAAAGTAACGCTTGATCGCAGCGACATTGACGCGTGCCCTCGGCAGCCGCAGCATCAGCTGACGGGTGCCCCAGTTCGCAAGGTACAGGTGGACGTCAAAGTACTTGGCGAGAAGCTTCGCGGGATCAGCCTTCAGGTCGCCCCACTCGTAGTTGTTTTTGAAGCGAGTGGCCGAGATCGTCGCGCGACTGGATATCGCGCGAAGTTGTACTTGCTCGGCCCGTGTCAACGGCCGATCCAGTGCGAGAAACTCGTAGTACTGGTACTCGCTCACGAGTGAAGTCTCCGGGCGACAGTGTCGCACCGGAAGTAGATGTGTGCCCACGATGCGCGAGCTGCGCCAGCACGCGGCTCAGCGAGATGTGAACGTCGCGCTCTGTGGCATCTGTGGACGTGTGCCGACCTGCCCCCCAAAACCAGGTCCACCTCGAAACTCGTATTCTCAAGGGTGAACCGCCGCCGCCGGAACCGCGAGAAGGGGCGCACAGGATGGGCAGCACAGCGAATCGCGACACCCCGGAACAGATCGTCACCATGCGACGCTCCGCGGCATTGCCCCCTCGCCCCGGAGGGGCGACTCAAATAGCAATCGGCATTGAAAAGGCCGCCCCCAAGGGCGGCCTTTTCAGTGCCGATGGGCGGACTTGAACCGCCGACCTCCGGGTTATGAATCCAGCGCTCTAAACCAGCTGAGCTACATCGGCTGCGAACAGGGGGCAGAGTATACCGGCGCTTTCCGCGCGTCACGGTGAGGCATCGAGCGCACACTTGTGCTGACCTGAGCTGGGTGCTCGCGGAACGCTCCTACGCTCATCGCGCAGCGACGGCGGGCATCGTGCGGATCCAACGGGTGCTGATGGCCTCGCCGGGCAGGTCCGGGTTCGCTCGTCTGATGCCTGCGGCGATCAAGCCCATGAACAGTGGCTGCGGGCGCAGCGGGCGACTCGTGAGTTCGGGGTGGAACTGTCCGCCGATGAAGTACGGATGCACCGACTGCGACAGCTCCAGCATTTGCATGATCGGGAACTTCGGATGACGACCGCTGAAGTGCAAACCGGCACCCTGGAGCGCGTCGATGTAGCGAGGTTCCACCTCATAACGGTGGCGGAATCGCTCGCGCACGCTCGGCCGGCCGTCATACAAGTAGCTCGCGAGCGAATCGGGTTCGAGGACAACGTCCTGCCCCCCGAGGCGCATCGTGCCGCCCATGATGCCTTCGATTCGCTTCTGATCGGGCAATTCGCTAATCACGGGATGGGGCGTGCGGCTCTCGAACTCCGTTGAGTTGGCGAGATCAAGTCCCAAGACATTTCTCGCATATTCGATCACTGCCATCTGGAATCCAAGGCAGATGCCCAAGAACGGAATGCCCATCGTTCGGCACACCTCGACACAGCGGATCTTGCCTTCGATCCCGCGCGTTCCGAATCCGCCGGGCACGATCACCGCGTGCATCGCCCCGACTGCGGCTCGCGCGCCCTCAAGCGTGTCGAGTTCGGTCGTGTCGAGCCAATGCGTCTTGATGTCGCAACTCAAGTGAATCGAGCAGTGCTCAATGGCCTTTTCAATCGACGCATACGCATCGCGCAGGCTCGCATACTTGCCTGCAATGCCAAGATCGATCTTGTGCCGCTTCGGTGCCGCGAGCTTGCTCGAGAACGACAGCCACGTCTGCCGCGAAGCATCTTCAAGCGAGTGATTCACGCGATCGTGCAGTCCGAGGATCGACAAGATCTCGCGATCGAGACCCGACGCCCGCATCGCCTCGGGGATGACGTAGATCGACTCGCGATCGTGCATCGAGAAAACTCGCCGCATGGGCACGTTCGAGAACATCGCGATCTTTTCGCGCACCTTCTCCGTCGCCGGGTTCTTCGCGCGACACGCGACGATCTGCGGCTGAATACCCGCTTCCATGAGGCGCTTGATGCCTAACTGCGCGGCTTTCGACTTTTGCTCGCCCAAGATCGACGGTTCGAGCACATACGTCAGCGCGACGAAGCAGGTCGAATCGCTGCCCTCTTCAAACGCGAGCTCGCGCAACGCCTCTATGTAGAAGCCGTTCTCGTAATCGCCAGCAGTCCCGCCCACTTCGACGAACACGACGTCGAGTGGTTTGCCGTTGTTACCTGAGTTCGCGAGATCGCGCAGCTTGAGCTTCACCGACCCGGTCACGTGTGGAATCATCTGTACATCGCGACCGAGGTATCCGCCGCGACGTTCGCGCTCGAGCACTTCGGTATAGATCTGCCCGGCGGTGACGAAGTTCTTCTTCGAGAGATTCTGATTGAGGACACGCTCGTACGTTCCGAGATCCATGTCCGTCTCACACCCGTCCTCAAGTACGAACACTTCACCATGGCGATACGGGTTCAGCGTTCCCGCATCGATGTTCAGATATCCCTCGAGCTTGATCGGCGCGACGGAAAGCCCTTTATCCTGAACTAACTTTGCGAGGGAACTCGCGAAGATGCCCTTGCCGAGACCACTCATCACCGTTCCAATGACGGCGACGAACTTCGTCCGGCCCTTCTGGTAGCCCGGCGGCGTTGGTGAATACCACTCGCTCGACTCTTCGCTTGACCCGAACTGCGAAAGGAATCCGCCGTCCGCACTCGTCTCAGGTTCGCTCGTGTGCGGGCCGGTCTGGCCGCGCGCGGAATGGCCGAGGTCGCCGCCCAGTTTTTGGCTGGGGTTCGGGCCGGGTTTCGGGTTGGAAGGGTTGCTGGGATCGCTCCCAGGATTCGAGAGGGGCATAGTGGAGCGTACCGCGCGGTCGTGCTGGCCGGAAAGCATTCTGGACGCGCAGCCACGAGCCGCAAGTCTAGGGCACCGAGTGCCTCACTCCCGACGGTGCGACGCGGCTCGGCGCTTGAGCCACGCCTCGTACTGCTCCGGCGTATCGATTCCCTGGAATGGTGCGACTCCGATCGCGACGGCGATCGAATAGCCGTGTTCCAGTACACGGAGTTGCTCGAGTTGCTCGGTTTCCTCAAGCGGAGTTGGGGCGAGCTTGATGAAGTGAGCGAGGAACTCCCGTCGGTAGACGTAGAGCCCGACGTGCTTCAGTGGACCGGCCTTGGGAAGCGCGGCAGGGGACGCGGTCTGTTCGCGCACTCGGTCGCGCCAGCAGGGAATCGCTGCGCGGGAGAAGTAGAGCGCTGTGCCGTCCCGGGCGAGGACGACCTTGACGATGTTCGGATTGGCCGGATCTTCGTGGTCGGCGAAGGGACTCGCGATCGTGGCGACCGGGGCGTTTGGATGAGCCTCGAGCGCGGCAATCGCGGCGTCTATCAACTCGGGTTCGATGGAAGGCTCGTCGCCCTGCACATTGACGACGATCGATGCAGTGAGCGCTTCCGCGACCTCCGCGATGCGACTGGTGCCGTTGGGATGATCGCTGCGCGTCATCACAACGTCACCGCCGAACCCGCGCACGGCGTCAACGATTCGAACGTCGTCGGTCGCAACGATGACTCGTCCGACCCGACGGCACGTTCTCGTCTGCTCGACGACGTGCTGAATCAGCGGCTTCCCCGAGCGATTCACCAGTGGCTTGCCGGGAAAACGGGTCGACCCGTACCGGGCGGGAATCACAGCGACGACGTCAGTCGTCAACCGAGTTCCTTCCGCAACAGATCGATTTCTTTGCGCCGCTCCTTGATGTCGCGGTAGCCAATATTGGTGCGAAGGATGCCCGAGCAGATATCGAATGCTTCCTTCGCCGACGCACTACTCTTGTCCATCCGCGCTTGCTCGATCAGCGACACCATGAGGTCATACCTGATCGGCAGCTCGTGCTCTTTCTGGATCGCGTCGATTGCTTGCAGCGCTTCGCGAAACTCGCCGATTGCTTCGGTGTGCCAGCCTTCAGCAGCGAAGCACTTTCCGAGCATATGAGCCGCAATGACGCGGAACTTGATTTCGTCCTTCGCCGCCTGAAAGCAGCCCATTGCGTCTTCGTAGCGACCGAGGTCGTATTCGAGGCGCCCGAGTTCCACCCTGATGCTTCGGTCGGTTGGATACTTCGTCATGCGCTCGCGCAGTTCGCTCGACCTGAGCTCGAGTAATTCACGGCGCAGATCTCCGTACTCAGTCTTGAGCACCAGATCGTCGGCAGTCCCTTCGTGGCGATCTTTCGCAGCGTTGACGCGCCGCACAAGCTGTGCGATGCGGATGTCGCCAGCGAGCATGCGGAAGCGATACTCACCAAGTCGCTCGTATCCGAGCGAGTAGACGGCGTGCGCTTCGTCTTCGCCTTCGATCGTGTTCCTGCGCTTCAGCAGTTGCGCGAGTTTCGAAATTGCTTCTGGCGACATGGGGTTGTCGTCGAAGTCTTTCTTCGCGCGGGCGAGGTTCCGCTCTTCGACGTCGGCACCGCCCGCGACCCTCTCCTGCTCCTCGATCGAGCGCTGCTTGTCGAGATCCTTCACATTCGTTCGGAAGCCGCCCGCAGCTGAATTTTGTGGGTTGTTGAAGCCGCCTTTTTCTATCGCGAGTTGGGCCTGAAGCCGCAGGATTTCGTTCTGAAGTTCGCCGTCGGTGGGATCGATCTGGAGCGCCATCTCCGCTGCGCCGAAGGCTTCGTTCCAGGTCTGCAATTTGATGAGGTGCTCCTTCGCCTGCACCCACGGGCCCTTCTTCACGATCTTCTGCCGACGCATCATGTTGAGGAGGCGCGGCGCGTACCACTGCGAGAACTCAAGCTGGCTCGCCTTCGCGGTGGCCTCAAGAAGGTCCATCGCGAGCGAGAGGCTATTGAGGTCGTGCATCCAAGCGAATTCGGCGGAAACGAAACGGTCGATCGGACCGGGGCCGTCGAACTTCTTCACGTCGCCACGTGCAGCGGGCTTACCTCCAGCTTGGAAATAGCGGATCGCCGTTTCGTACATGTCGTTGTGCGCCTGCATGTTCACTGGATCGAACTTCAGGCCGCTCGCGAACAGCGTGAGGGCGTAGGCGTGGTTGCCGGTCTGTCCGATGGTGCGAGCGTGATCGAAGAACTTCCTCGCCTTGTGCGGGTCGGGCTCGAATCCTCCCGACGCGGTGGGAACCGGCGGCTTCGCGCCGCCCGCGCCGTCGCCGGCACCGCCTCCGGGTGGAGTGGGAGGAGGACCATCGTTCTTCTTCTTGCCAAAAAAACCTAGCACGGGGAAAGCTCGCAGCGACAGGAAGCGGAGGTCGGCGGCGACCGATCCGCGGAAGTCGGAAGGATAGGAGAAGGTAAGGCCTGAGGCGGCAGCGGGTCAACGCGAGCAGGAGCAATCGTTCGTGGCCGAGACGACGCTCGCCCTCTGTGGGCGGACGCATCGTGGTTTCGAGACTGCTGGCTCGCCGCCCTTCAACGGTTCGTTCGATTGGTAGCATGAAACGATGGCTTCCGAGGGAAACGCTGCCTCTTCTCCACGCCCGCTAGCGGTCCCATCGTCGGGGAAGCTGAGGCGGATCGTGCACTGGCCCGATCCCGTTCTGCTGCGGCGGGCGGCGCCGGTCGCGACGATCGACGACCGGGTTCGCGGCCTTCTCGCGGACATGGTGCGGGTGATGCGGGAAGAGGAAGGCGCTGGGTTGGCGGCGCCGCAAGTCGGTGAGAGCGCTCGCGTCTTTATTGTTGAAGCTCGCGTCGAGGAAGATGGCCGACCCGCAGAGCCGCTCGGCGTCTACATCAATCCGCGGATCGTTGCGATGGAGGGACCGGTCGAGCCGTTCGAAGAGGGTTGCCTCAGTCTGCCCGAGATCCGCGTCGACATCCGCCGCCCGCCGAAAGTAACGATCGAAGCGCTCGACGCTGACGGAAACCCGTTCTCGCGGACGGACGCTGGCATATTGGCTCGCATCTGGCAACATGAATTCGATCACCTTGAAGGCACCTTGATCCTCGATCGCATGACTCCCATTGATCAACTTGCGACGAAGAAGCGACTGAAGGAATTGCGCGAGGCGTACGAGACGCGGTGAAGCGACTGCGACTCGTCTACTTCGGTGCTGGTGCGTTTGGCATTCCAACGCTCGAAGCGCTTGCCGACGCGCACGACGTCGCGCTCGTGGTGACGCAACCCGATCGGCCGTCGGGTCGCGGGCGATCTCTAACGCCAACGCCGATTGCCCGATGGGCGAGTGAGCATTCGCTCAAGGTTGGAAAGCCGGTTGATGCGAATGTAGCAGAGGAGATTGCGGCCATTCGCGCCGCGGCCGCGGACGCGTACGTTGTCATAGCCTTTGGCCAGAAAATGTCGGCTGCGCTCCTCGCGGATCATGACGGCAAGGACGTGTTCGCGATCAATCTGCACGCGTCGCTGCTGCCTGCGTATCGAGGGGCCGCGCCGATCAATTGGGCGATCATCGATGGATGCGCCGTTACCGGTATTAGCGTCATTGCACTGGCGCAGCGAATGGACGCGGGCGTTGTCTATCAAACGAGTGCGACGCCGATCGACCCGCTTGAGACTGCGGGGGAGTTGCACGATCGTCTCGCAAAGCTTGGACCCGACGCTGTGCTTGAGACTCTCGATCGTTTCAGTCGCGGTGTGGCGATTGGCGCGGCGCAAGATGCATTGAACGCGACGAAAGCCCGCAAGCTCTCGAAGGAGGACGGTCGCATTGATCTCGCGACGCTGAGCGCGACCGCAGCACGCTGCCGAGTTCATGGCCTCTCGCCATGGCCAGGGTGTGATGTGCTGATCGAAGGTGCCCCGGTGCGTTTGCTGCGCGTTCGTGATTATCCCGACTCGGGTGGGGATGCCGCGCCCCCTGGGACGGTGTTAGCTGACGGTCGGATCGCGTGCGCGACCGGCGAGCTTGAGATCGTCGAGCTCCAGCCCCAAGGCGGAAGACCGATGACGCTCCGCGAGTTTCGCAACGGTCGGCGATTCGCCGCAGGCATGCTCGTCGCGGCGGTGGAGTCGAAGGAGAGCGCGTCATGAGATTCATCGCGCAGCTTCTCTTGCCATTCATGCGGTCGGAGATCGCGGACGTTCAGCCGCTGCGGCAGCCATCGACTGAGAAGGCTCCGAAGGCCAAGCCACCACGAAGGACGCAGCGTCGCCGCGCGACTCCTAGGCAGGTGGCGTATGACGGACTTGTCGACGCGATGAAAGCGGAGTACGGCTTTCGAGTGCGAAAGTGGCGGCGCTCGATGTCGGGGTGTGCGTGGGAGCTCCTGTACACCGACGGTCGTCGCCAGCTCATGCTCGAAGCGCCGTATCCGAAGAGCCCGTTGAGCTGCTCGATCTTCCTGCACGAGGTGGGCCATCACGCCATCGGACTCGGCGCGGTACGGCCGCGTTGTCTCGAAGAGTTGCGAGCGTGGCAATGGTCGCTGGCGGCGATGGAAGCACGCGGGCTTGAGATTGACGACAAGGTGCGCGACCGATTTCGACGTTCGATGGAGTACGCGGTGGCGAAGGCCGTGCGCCGCGGTGTGCGGGCGTTGCCCGAGGAACTCGCGAGGTTCCACGTACCCAGCGCGTAGCCTAAAAAAGCGAATGGTTAGGCGAAGATTGACAGCAGCGAACCGGTCACGATTTCGATCGGGGCGTAGGCGCGGGTGACCACCTCGCGAACCTCGGTGCGCTCGACGCGCGTGTGATGCACCACTTTCGCCTCTTCTGCGGGAAGCGGCAGCTGCGCTCGGTCGGCTGCGGCGAGCGCGACTGCGAGTCGGGCTTCAGCGGTGTTCGCACGAGCGCGCTCCGCTGCGCAGTCGCCAGCGGGGCGCGTCACTGGACACGTCGAGTGATCGACGTGGGAGGTTGCGAGTCGCGGCGCCTCTAGCGCTGGGCAAGCGAACACCGTGCGCGGCTCGCACCGCACGGGGTGGCAGCATCGTGGATGAATCGGAGGATGACAGGCGACCCGCATCGGCGCAACAAGCGCGAGCGGTGTGCCGGGCAATCGACAGAGGAGCGAAGGACGATAAGATCGCGCGGCGAGATGACGAGATCGTCGTAGGCCTGTTGCGGCGTCGATCCGTCTGAGCGGTGCGCTGCGTTTTTGCATCGTCCGACGTCTCGCCTATGCAACGTTCGTTCCCCATGCGCGTCGACGACCTCGATTACGACTTTGACCCCTCGCTCGTTGCTCGCGAGCCAGCGTCCCCGCGCGACAGCGCTCGCATGCTCGTGTACGACCGAGCGTCGGCCCGCGTCGAGCATCGACTCGTGCGCGACCTTGACACCTACCTTCGCGCGGGGGACACGATCGTCGTCAATCAAACCACGGTGATGCCAGCGCGGATCAAAGCGATACGCGAGCGTGGGGGCGGTGCGCGGATTGAAGGACTGCTGTTGGAAGCTCGCGGTGAGCGCCGCTGGCTGGCGCTCTTACGGAACGCGAAGCGCGTGGCGGATGGCGAGCGGCTCGCGCTGGTCGGCCCGGGTTCAGAGACGCCTTCGGAGTATGGAATCGTCGTCCACGGGCGCGACGATGAAGCGTTTCTGGTTTCAATCGAAGGCGGCGGCAGCGCCGAAGAGGTGCTGTCAAAAGTGGGTTGGACGCCGCTTCCGCCCTACATCGTCAAAGCACGGCGTGACGACGGCCGACCCGATGATGGACTGGGGGATCTTGCTGATCGTGCGGCGTACCAAACGGTCTATGCAACGGAGTCTGGCGATTACTCCGTCGCGGCGCCGACGGCGGGGCTGCACTTCACGCCTGAACTCCTGAGTCGAGTCGCCTCGCGCGGCGTGGAGCGCGTTTCAGTCGCGCTCCAGGTTGGTGCTGGAACCTTCAAACCGATTGAGACGGTCACGCTCGAGGAGCATCGCATGCACCGCGAGCGCTGTGTCGTCAGTCGCGACGTGACGGGTCGTCTTCGCGCCACGCGCGAGCGCGGCGGTCGCATCGTCGCCGTGGGAACGACGACGGTGCGCACCCTTGAGTCGTTACCGGTGACCACTGAGGGCGACGAACCGCTCGTGTGGGAGACCGACATCCTTATCGCACCCGGTCACCGATTCACGATGACCGACGCCATGCTGACGAACTTCCACCTTCCACGCTCGACGCTTATCGCCCTCGTCGCAGCCTTCGTGGGTCTGGAAACGCTTCGCAGCCTTTACGCGACCGCCCAGCGGGAGCGTTACCGTTTTTACAGCTTTGGCGACGCAATGCTGATCGTCTGACGGCCCGAAACGCGGTAGCTCGGGACGTCCGTCCGATAGCAGGCCGCGGTTTGGTTACGCTTTCGCAGTCGGGATTCGCTTTGCTCGCAGGGGGGCTTAGCCTCTTCACCAGATGGATGCAGACCTTCCAGTCGTCGAGGTATCCCGAGAGCCTGAGTGCTCGGTGCGTGCCGCGTGCGCAGTGCCGCCCGAAGTCAGCCTCGAACGGCTGCGCGGGCACCTGACTCGGGCTGCCTTGATGATGGCGAGCCCCGTGAGCCGCGTCCACGTCGAGATCGTGGACGAGGCGGCGATGGCTCGGCTGCACGAGCGGCACTCGGGAATCGCTGGGTCGACCGATGTCCTCACCTTTCCGTCCCGCCCGTCCGAACCGGACAGCGGCACTAGACACGGAGGGCTGAACGAACTGCTTCCGATAGACGTTGACATTGTCGCGTGCGTTGATGAGGCTTCGCGCCGCGGGGCCGAGTTCGGGCACGGCGCTGAGCGGGAGATCCTGCTGTACGCGGTGCACGGACTGCTGCACTGCGCGGGATTCGACGATCACGATCCCGACTCCTTCGATCGCATGCATCTCGAAGAAGATCGAATCCTCGACGCCATTGGCGTCGGCGCGACCTTCCGGCCGAAACCAGCCGCTCGTCCTGAGTCGTCCGGGCGATCGATCGAGCTGCGTGAAGGACGAGGTGTGGCGTGATCGGCTGGATCCTCCTCGGGCTCGCGTTCTCGCTCCTCGCGACGTGCTACTTGTCTGCGCTCAATCTCGCGCTCGTCGCGGCAAGTCGATCGGCGCTTGAGCGTCGGCTCGTCGAACTGGGACGTCTGTCTGGCCACGGCTGGGTGCTCGATCGGATGACGGAAGCTGCGCACGCGGTGGCGCTCTTTCGCACGACGGGTCGCGTGATGTGCTTCACGCTCATCCTCGTGATCTTCGCCGGGTTCGGTGAACACGCTCGGCTGACCGGTGCCACATTGACTGCGACCGTGATCACCAGCGTCCTCCTGATCTGGTTCTTCACCAGCGTGCTCTCGTCTGCGATCGCTCGGTACATGCCGAACGGGCTCATCCAGATCAGCATTCCGTTCCTCCGGGTAGCCTTTGTTCTAGCGGCGCCTCTGCTCGCACTTGTCGACTTCGTTGACGAAGCAGTGCGTCGCCTCGCTGGTGCCGAGGCGAGCGGAGCAGTCGAGGCCGAAGAGGACCTCCTTCTCACCATCGAGGATTCCCGCAAAGAGGGCGAGCTCGATCCGCTTTCCGCACGCATTCTTGAGAACGTCGTCGAGTTTCGCTCGACGTCGGTGTCGAGCGTGATGACGCCGCGTACGAACGTGATTGGGCTCGAATACACCGACGATCTCGATCGCGTGCGCGCGTTCTTGGCCGAGGCCGGTCACTCGCGCATTCCGGTGTTCGAGGACAGCCTCGACCAGATCGTCGGTGTGCTCTACGTGAAAGACCTCGTGCGCTACCTCGGGACCGATGCGCCAGGTTTCCGTCTTCGCCCACTCCTCCGTGAGCCGATTCGCGTGCCGGAGATGAAGCCGGTCCGCGAATTGCTGCTCGACTTCCAGCACTCAGAAGTCCATATGGCGATCGTCGTCGATGAGTATGGTGGAACGAGCGGGCTCGTGACCATCGAAGACGTGCTCGAAGAGATCGTCGGCGAGATCAACGACGAGCACGACAACGACGCCGAAGAGGCGCCGGAACTGAAGCCGATAGGCGACGGACGTTGGGAGATCTCGGGCCGCTTCCGGGTTGGCGACCTCAATGCTGTCCTCGACGCCAGCGTTCCGGACGAAGATGACTACGACACCGTCGCGGGTTTCCTGCTCAAGCGATTCGGCCGAATTCCTCGAGCGGGCGAGTCCCTCGATTTCGAGGGTTGGCGCTTTGAAGTCGCGGCAGCGACGAGTACCCAGGTACTGATCGTCCGCATTCAGGCGCCAGAGGCCGAAGGCTCGCTGCCTCGGGGTCCGCAAGACGCCTCCGATTCGACCCGCAAATAGTTGCCTGCGGGAGGATGTCCTCTGCCCGGATTTCCCTCGTGACGCAAAGTGACGCGATCCTGAAACTGCGATTGGGCGAGCCCCAACAAGGCGACGGAGGTGCGTCGTCGATGGCCAGTCATGCCAGTGTCGCGTTGCCGGGCGGTGTTGGTTCGCGAGCCAACGTTGACTCGCCCTACGCACCGTATGACCACCAAGGCCGGTGGGCGGGCGACGCGCCAGCGCAACAGCCAGCGTTCTCCATCGGAGATTCGCCAGACGGACCGACGGCGCCGCCGCATTGGCGGCATGATCGACTCGTCGACCCGCGTGCCACTGACGGTGACCGGACGCTCGCTACGTTGATGCACCTGTGGTGGGTGTTTGCACTCATTGGACTGGGTCCCATCGCCGCGCTCTTCCCGTTGGTAGCGTGGATGGTGCGTCAATCATCGAGTGGATTCGTTGACGACCATGGGCGCGAGATCTTGAATGCTCAGATCACGCTGCTGATCATGGCCATCATTCCGCCGCTGTGGCCGGTTCTGATCGTCTGGTGTGTTGTCAACGCTATCGGGTCTATCCGGGCAGCGATTGGTGCCTCTCGGCGTGAGCACTTCCGATACCCGATGACGTGGCGTTTGATTCGCTGAGGCGTTTGTTCACCCAGCGATCGTTCACCATCAAGAAGACCCGCTGTTCGCGGATTGCGTTGGCGACGCGTCCAGTACGATGGCGTCGTGGCACTTGATCCAGTCGATCCTGATGACGATGACGATGCGCGCGATGCCGACGCGTCACTCGTCGCGCGCATGCGCGACGGCGATCGTGACGCCGCAGTCGAGTATCTCTGGCAGCGTCGCGATCTAATCCTCCAGTTTGGCCGTAAGCGGATGCGTCCCGACGATCATGTCGATCGCGAGCCCGAGGATCTATTCTCAACACTCTTGCGACGCGTCGATCTGATCGTCAAGCGAGGCCGCTTCACAGCGCAGACATCGAAAGAGGCCGATCGACTCGTGTTTGCAGTGCTGCGTCGAGCGATCGCCAACGTCTTCCGCCATGGGCGCGTGCGCCGCGATGGCCAAGCACGGGCTGCGATCTCGGACACAGTCGAAGACGATCTCGTGTTCGTTGATCCCGACCGGCTCCGAGCGATGGTCGCAGCGCTCGATGCGGATGAGTACGCGCTTTTCGTTGGGAAGTTGCGGGGAGCATCGTCGCGAGAACTCGCCGAACAGCTCTCAATCAATGAGGACACGGTTCGGCAGCGGTGGCACGCGCTCCGCAAGCGGTTGGCTCGAGACTTGCTCGGCGCGACACCCGATCAACGGACGAGCCCCGTTGGGGGCCAGCTTGGAGATCAGCTTGGGGGTAGGGGACAGGCCGCTTGAACCTCTTGGATCCAGTGCTCAGCCGACTGGCGTAACAGAGAACTTCGCGCGCGGCGATTCACGTCGGCGATCGCCCTGACAAGCGCGCAGAGCGCGGCGGCACCTTCTGCGTCACCCGAGTTCCGCGCCGCCTGCGAATCGCCCAAAAGTGTTTGGATGAGAGAGCGAACTCCGATCGCGCGGAGATCGTCGATGTTGACCACGTCTTCGAGTTCGAGCGGCGAGAGCGGTTGTCGCGACGATGTGCCGTACCGTTCGATACGTAGTTCGTCCGTGGCCGTCGGGGGAATGGACCGCACGCGTCGGAGTGCGGCGTCGTCGTCGCCTGAGATCCAGAGGTCAATGCAGCGTTGCAACTCGTTCGTGGGCGCTGCGAGACTCGCGAGAGATGTTTCGAGGCGCGTCGGTCCGGCCGGAGGCAGTGGCCGGGAAAAATCGCAGCCAGCGACGAACGCGGCCGTGATCAGCACAAAGAGCCAGCGATGTGCGAGGGCCACTCGCGCAGTCTACTTCCCCGGCTTTGAATGCCAAGCTTAAAAAAGCGCGAGTCCGACAAAGCGAGGTCGGACCGGAAGAGTTCCTCCGCGCACTCAACGACCCGCCGCGCTCATCCACGACCTATGCCGATCTGGTCGCGGCGAGACATGACGGGTCATTGATTGGGCCGAAGGGCGGCCCCGGAGAGAGTGACCTTTGAGCCATTCGTCACCTGCGGAGACCGCGCCACGAGACACGGTCTCCGCAGGGTGACATTTGAAGCGCGAGCGCGCTTTGAGCAAGCGCGTCGCGATCGAGCGTTTAGCGCACAAACCGTCCGAGATCTGTCTGATACACATGGGTCGCGCCACTGACATCAGCCATGACCGGTCCCGTCGCGAGCGGCGTATCGACGTGAACAGCGCTGACGAGATAGGTGACGCGGTAGAGCGAGGCACCGTCAGAAGGGCGGAACTCTTCGATGTCGATGTGCCGAGGAAGTCGTAGCGCGCCGAGCGATGCCGATCCACCATCGGTGGTTTGCCACGACGTGAAGCTAAAGCGGGTCAAGACTTCACCGTTCGGTGTGACGCGCTCGATCCGGACCGGCTCGCTGCGCTTGCTGGCAAGTACGGTGACAACGTGGACGTAACTCACGCCAAAGACCGTGCTTCCCGGAACTGTGGCGCGTTCATGGGCCACACCGTCGACGGTGACTGGCATCCACGCCGCTGCGGGGACATCTAACGCCTCCTCGGTGAGCTTGCGCATGTCGCTGAGTTTCATCTGCTCAGCGATGTTCGCGTCGCTCACCGGGCGCGCGTAGCTCGCAAGTGCGATCAGCGGATTCGGCAGCGTCATGCCAAGGACGCCAGGTTCACCAGCCTCGCTGACCGACATGATGTCGCTGCCGGACTGCGCCGTGAACTGCTGGACGCCGTCGTAGGTCAGGATGGTGTCCATACCTTTGAACCGGGTCGGATCGAGCCACGAGGTGGCGCTCCAAGCCTTGCCCGCCGCGCTGTATGCGAAGTGCCCGATGATCGGGTAGCCGTCACTTGCCACGGCGGGATACGAGCGTGCATCGATTGTGCTGAATTCGACGGTCGCTTCGACGGAGAGGGACTCTGCATTGCGAAGAGCGCGAACCAGAGTGCCCGGGTTTTCGGATGTGCTGGGACCCGCGACGCCAGTCCCGACGAGGAGTGACCCCGCCAGGACGAGCGGCGCCGCGAGCAGAGAGGAGATCAGACGACTATTGATTCGAAGCATGGAATCGGTTCCTTTGCTTACGCACCAGTGAACGTGGTCAAGCTGGTGCGGATGTGTTGCTTGAAAGAGAGCGGTCTTAGGAGAGAGGAGCAAGAATTACTGGCAATCTGGCGACGGCTCGCCGGACGCAAGTCCGCACGGCATGGGCATGCCACCCAGCGACGGCCGCAGACCGCACGGGGTGTTTGTCGCACGCAGCGCGTCTTGAAGCGGCGGATCAGAGACGTCGGTGCAAGGCCCAGCCGTGATGTTCCGAACGCACGACCAGTCGTTGGCGTCGGGGATTGCAACGCGCCGCCCGCAAAGACCCATCTGCTGGAACTCCGATGCTTGGGCTCGAGGCTCAGGGAGTAGCGCCGCCGCTGCAAAAGTGGCCAACCAACCCAAGCCAATGGACAAACGCCGTGCGGCGTAGTGAGACGCTCGACGGCGTACCTCCGCGTCAAATTGATCGCTCCGCCCGTGCACGGCGGTAGTTGAGGGAACTCCTCGGGGAAGGGTATTTGGAGCGTCTGCGGGCGGCAATGGTCGGGCCGCCGTGCGGTGACTGCGCAGCATGATGCGTCTCTTTCTGGATCGCGTTGGTGTGCGACCCGCAACACGAATCCCGGCAACCGAACTCGCGTGAGAGCAAGTTCACGAAAAAAGGAAAAATCGTCCGAGCGACCCTTGGAACCGTGTTCTGGGGGACGGCGCTGGGAAAGACGCCTAACGCGCAGCCGATTCGATATGACGAGGAAGGAGCAACTGAGTGCGAGCGAGGTCGAGCATCTGGCTGGTCGCGGTTTCGCCGCCATCTAGTCCGTGCCAAGCCTTTTCGCCTCCATCGAGCCAGTCGTCAAGCCGCAGGCGTTCGACCGGTGCGACGACTGGGCGGGTGTCTGACGGCGATTGAGAAACTCGAAGGAGCCGGGCGGCCGCGACGAGTCCGCGAAGTCGGTGCACCCAGCGCGTGTCCGACGCCACGAGAGCGGCGCACTCCGGCGCGGCGAGCGCGTCCTCGGCGACCGGAAGCCACGCGTCAGCGGAAGCGAGGTCTTGATGGGCGAGAGCGACGCTGGCCGCCAATGACGCGACCACCCAACGTTCCAGCGGGGACGCCCGCGCGACCGCGGGGCGGCGGCCTGCGAGCCATGTGACGACTTCGCGTTGGGCTTGCGCCGTCGGGGGGATTGACCCCGGTGCTCGGCCACGCGCCGCAAGGGCCGCGAGGTGCGGATCGGTGGGAGCGACACCGAGCGCCGATGCGAGCGTCTTGAACTCGGTATCGGCGGCTTGAATATTGATGGTCGTCGAAGGCGGCAACAGAAACCACGTCGCTGTTCCGCCTGCGGTGATTGCGACGACCGCCGCGAGCAAGATCCAGATCGCGCGAATTCGCCGCGCGCGATTGAGCCATTGATCGAGCTTCTCCTCGAGCGATTCAGCGCTCGGTCGTGCCGATGGAATCGGCGCAAGTGCACTCCGTACGAGTGCAGCCAGCTCCGGGTCAACCCTCGCAGTCGCCAGCGCACGCCGCCGGTGTAGATCGGCCTCCGCTGGCGAAGCATGGGCGGCCTCGACAAGGGCGGCGTAGTCGCCGTACGGCGCGTCACCGGTCAAGAGCCAATAGAGCACGCCAGCAAGTGCAGCGACGTCGGATCGACTGTCGGGCTCCGCGCCGCGCCACTGCTCAGGTGACATGAACGCAGGGGTTCCACCGCTCGCGCCAGCAGCAGCGGGGACTTCAGTACCCCGCGCGCAGCCGAAGTCTGCGACGATCGCGCGAGTTCGTCGGTCAATCAAAATGTTGTTAGGACTCACGTCACAGTGGACGAGTTTCGCGTCGTGAATCGCGAGAAGTCCGCGAGCGACATCACGCCCAATCGACGCGATCGTGCGCTCCGCGATGCGCTTTCCGCGAGCGTTTTTCCAGGTGGTGAGGTCGATCGCCGTGACGCGCTGAAGAACAAGAAATGGCCAGCCCTCTGCGGTCACACCCGTATCGAGGACAGTGACAACATTCGGATCTTGCGCTAGCCGCGCGAATCGGCCCTCCGCGATCGCTTGATCGTGTCCACCAGAATGCGTCGGCTTCGGAAACAGCTTGATAGCGACGTCGAGCGTGTGGGTGTCATTCGACAGCTTCCGGTCCACCGCGCTCCACACTATCGCTTGTCGCCCATCCGCGATCCACGCTGTGAGCTCGTAGCGACCACTTTTGTCGTCGAGCGGCGCTCCGATCCTCGTACCAGCGACCGGATCGGGGAGCACTGGTTTCTCCTCGCTGACAACCGAAGAAAAGAAGATCGAGGCGATGCCCGATACCGGCTCGCGCGGCGACGTGTCTCGAGATGGCGGCGCCGGACCCATTGGACGAATCATCCCACGCGTCGACCCTTCCGCATACGGGACGGTTACCCGAGCGCGCGACCCAAGCGAAAGGCGCAACCAGTACACTTCTTCGATGCCGCTCCTTGAGGCCACCGGGTTGGTCAAAAGTTATAACGATCGCCGCGTGGTCGACGACGTCTCGTTCGTCGTCGAGCCCGGTGAAGTCGTCGGGTTGCTCGGTCGCAACGGCGCCGGGAAGACGACGTCATTCCGGATGGCGATCGGCATGATTGGTCCGGAGCGCGGGCGCGTGATGTTCAATGGTCGGGACGTCACGTTTCTCCCGATGTACCAGCACGCCCTCGCGGGCATGGGGTATCTGAGTCAAGAGCCGAGCGTTTTTCAGCGTTTGACCTGTGAACAGAATCTCTTGGCCATCCTTGAGTTACAGCCGGTTTCCCGCGACGCTCGTCGACGTCGCGTCAGCGAGCTCCTCGACCAGTTCTCACTCCGCCATAAAGCAAAGGAAGAAGCGCGCACGTGCTCGGGCGGTGAGCGCCGCCGGCTCGAGATTGCCCGCGCCCTCATTACGAAGCCGAGGCTGATGCTGCTCGACGAACCGTTCGCGGCGGTCGACCCGCATACGGTCGAAGAGCTGCAAGCCGAGGTCCGACGCCTCGCCGACGACGGCATCGCGATGCTCGTCACCGACCACAACGTCCAGCAAACGCTTCGGATCTGCGACCGCGTTTACATCATCGACAAGGGAAAAAACCTACGCGACGGTGATCCGCGGACGATTATCAACGACCCCGAGGTGCGCGAGGCGTACCTCGCTTCCACCTTCCGTGGCGATGAATTTGACTAACGTAGCGGCGATCTCTCGAAGCGCGGCGCGCGAGGGTTCGTAAGGGTTCGTGATACTTGGGCCGACCACCGAGGACGACCGATGCTGATTTCCTTTCGTCAAGCAGTCGTTGCAGCACAAGTTAGTACGGGAGCGCAGTCGCCTCGTGCCATCGCTGCGGTATTGGGATTGACGGTGCTTGGGCTGCTGTCAACGGGCTGTGTGCGCCGAGTTGTGTCCATCACGAGCGACCCGAGTGGGGCAATGGTTTCGCTGAACGACCGTGAGATCGGCCGTACGCCGTGTCAGGCCGAGTTCACCTACTACGGAACCTACGACGTGCGTCTGGAGAAAGAGGGCTTCGAACCACTCTCAACCAGCGCCGACGCGAACGCGCCTTGGTGGGACAACATGGGACCAGACGTGGTAGCCGAGGCGGTGCCGGCCGACTTGAAGTCACTCAATGAATGGCACTTCACGTTGATCCCCGTGCTGCAAGATCGCGCCGCGCTCGTCGATCGCGCGAAAGAACTTCGCGACCGGACCGCGGTGCTAACGCCGCAGCCGGTGCCTGAGCTGGCACCGACGACAACACCCGAACCGGCTCACAAGCCAGACTGATCGCGCGATCGAGATCGTCAATCAGGTCCTCGGCGTCTTCTAAACCGATCGAGAGTCGAATGAGATCTTCGGGCAGATCTCGCTCGGCGCGCGCCGAAGGCGGCATGCTGGCGTGCGACATGCGGCAGGGGAGACTCGCGGTACTGTTGACACTTCCAAAGCTCACTGCGATCGAGAAAAGATCCAGTGCTTCAATCAGGCGAGCCGAGCGGTTCACATCGCCGGTCTCAAAGGAAATGACCAAGCCCGGGCCGTCCGCTTGCGACGCGAGACGAGCGCGGTCGGGATGCGTCTTCAGGCCGGGAAAGCGAACGCGTTGAAGACCGACGCGATCCGCGAGCCACTCGGCGACGCGCTGTGCGCTGCGCTCCTGTCGATCGATACGAACGCCAAGCGTTTGCATTCCGCGCAACACGAGCCAACTATCGAACGGTCCAAGCACCGCGCCTTCGGCGTTCTGGAGAAACACGAGTCGTTGCGCCAGCTCCGGGGTTCGGGCGACAACCACGCCAGCCGTGACATCAGCGTGCCCCGAGAGCAGTTTCGTTGCGGAGTGCACCACGAGGTCGGCGCCGAGGTCGAGCGGCCGCTGGAGCCATGGACTCATCGCGGTCGCGTCGACGCAGAGAAGCGCTCCGCGCAGGTGCGCGAGGCGGGCGAGCTCCCCAAGATCGGGAACGCGGAGGAGAGGATTCGTGACGCTCTCGACGAACACAATCGTCGTGCGATCACCCATCGTCCCCGCCCAGTCACTGGACTCTCCGTCGATGAGATCGGCGTAGCGCACTGCCATGCCGCGCTCGGCGCAGACTCGCGAAAACAAGCGATACGAGCCGCCGTAACAATCTTCATGTGCGAGGAGTTCTTCGCCTGGCCGTAGAAGCCGAGTCACCGCCGTGATCGCCGCGAGACCGCTCGCGAACGCAAAGGCACCAGCACCGTTATCGAGTTCGGCGCAGCGCCGCTCAAGCGCAGCTCTCGTCGGGTTAGCGCTTCGCGCATAGTCGAAAGCGCCAAACGCCTCGGCTGACTCCTGCGCGAACGTTGCAGTCTGGTAGATCGGTGGTGAAGTCGCGTGCCACGGATCGCCGCGCGACGCATCGAATGAAATGAGTTTCGTGTGCTTGTTCATACAGCCACCTCGGCTTCGTTCGTTCTCAATGCCCCAGACTCGCTCGCCGCGCGGACAATCGCGCGATGGGCGTCGAGCGCGTCGGCGATGATGGACTCGGTTGTCGGCCAACGCCCTGCGCCCTTTCCGTGGGCGACAAAGGTCACGCCGTCGTCCGTTGTCACGAGCAGGCGATTCCAACACCCGCGGACGTCCGCTAGGGGATGATCGATCCCCAATTGCTCCGGACGCACACTCGCGATCAGTGCGCCGTTCGTGATTCTTGCCCGCGCGACGAGGCGAGTGATGCTTGGTCCGGAGTCGACGTTGCGGATCCCCTCGACCGTGCACTCGTCGGGCTCGCGACCGAATGCCAGGCGGCAGAGGATGCGGAGCTTCTCCGCAGCGTCGATGCCATCGACATCGGCGCTGGGGTCGGCTTCTGCATAGCCTCGGCGCTGCGCAAGCGCGAGCGCGCCCACCATGCTTTCACCGCCGCAGAGCGCTTCAAGAATGAAGTTCGTCGTGCCGTTGAGAACACCCTCAAGTTGCACGACGCGTCCGTGTTGCGCCCGGCGCTCGACGAGTTCGAGGCACGGCGCGACTCCACCGACCGAGGCGCTGAATCGCAGCGCAGCGCCATGGGCTTGCGCGACGGCACCAAGACGAATACCGTGTGCAGCAACGAGCGACTTATTCGCGGTGACCACCTGCGCGCCGCGCCGGAGCGACGCCTCAACGATCGACGCGGCGGGCTCACCACCACCCATGACTTCGATGACGAGGTCAGCCTCACGAGCGAGGGCGTTGCCGTTGGTCGTCAACAGCGAGCGAGGAACGCCCGACGCTGCGTGGCGCCCAACGTCGCGGACGGCGACACCGAGCAGTTCAAATCGATCTTCCAGTGCGATCAACCGCTCGTAGACGCCGCGGCCTACTGTGCCAAGACCGAGGAGCGCGACGGTCGTACATGCCTCGCGAGGCTTCGACGAGCGCGTCGTTGGAAAGTGACCGACGCGCGTGAGTCGGTCGGCAACCGCTCGGCCGACGTACACCGTTCGATGGCGCGACGCTGCCTCTGCGAGCGCGTGCGACTGAAACGCCTTCGCGTTCAGAGCGGCGGCATCGAAGTAACTGATCGACGCGTACGAGTGCTCAGGTGCGAGCGGGTCGTAGAGCCCATCCACATCCTTGATGAGGATGCAGTCGGAGTCGAGCGCTTCGGCCAGAAGTACGGCGGTCAGATCGGAACCGCCGCGACCGAGGAGTGCGATGCTCCCGGTTGCAGTGACGCCCACGAAGCCGGGCACAACGACGACTTCAGCGCGGTTGAGCGCGGCCCGAAGATTCGTCGCATCGGTGGACGCGACCGTCGCGCTCAGCGCCGAACCCTCTACGCGAATCCCCAGCGCTGACGGTGAGAGGACCTCGGTGCGAAGTCCGGCGCGGTCGAGCGCGAGAGCGAGGAGCGCCGATGTCTCCTCTTCGCCGAGCGCTACCAGTGCCGCCGTTGACTCCTCCGAGGCATCCGGGCCGAATGTTGCGGCGCGCGCGAAGAGCGCGTCGGTGCGACCCGCGAACGCGCTGGTGACAGCGACGACGCGCTGACCAGCGCGAACGTGACGGTGTACCTCGTGCACTGCGAGCGCGAGGTCAGCGTCGCGTTTGAGCACCGATCCGCCGAACTTAATGACGACGACCGAGAGATCTTGCTTACGAGACACGCGACATCTCCCGACGGTCAACTGGACGGGCTGCCAGTGCTTGGGCGAGATCGCGCTTGAGGTCGTTGACGCTTTCGATGCCAACCGAAAGACGCACCAAACCGTCGGTCAATCCAATGGCGGTGCGCTGCGCGCTTGGCACATCGCCGTGAGTCATGCTGGCGGGGTGGGTCAGAAGACTTTCGAGTCCGCCGAGGCTTTCCGCCAACGTGATGACCTTGAGGTTCCGCGCGAGATCCTTCGCAGCAGCGAGACCTCCCGCGAGTTCGAACGTCACGATGCCGCCGTGTCCCCCGGTGTGCTGCGCCCGCGCGAGTTCGTGCTGGCGATGCGTGCGGAGTCCTGGATAGAGCGTGCGTGCGATGCCGGTCCGACCGTCGAGCCAGCGGGCAATCTCGAGTGCGGACGCTGAGTGCCGTTCGAGTCGAAGCGGGAGCGTCTTGAGCCCTTGGAGCGTGAGCCAAGCGTCGAATGGGGATTGAATGTTGCCGAGCGACTTGCGGAGGAAGCGCAGGCGCGTTGCCAGTATTTCGTCACGGGTCGAGAGCGCGCCGCCGATCGTTGCGTTGTGTCCATCAATCCACTTCGTCGTTGAAAGAAGCGATACGTCCGCGCCGAGGTCGAGGACGCGCTGGTGCACTGCGGTGAGGAACGTGTTGTCAACCGCGAGCGGAATGTGCGCCGCTCGGGCGAGTCGCGCGGTCGCCGCGATGTCGCAGAGATCAAGTGTCGGGTTTGCCGGGGTCTCGACCAGAAGCAGCTTCGTGCGCGGTGTTAGAGCGGCGGCGATAGCGTCGAGGTCTGTCGCGTCGACAAAACTCGTTTGAATGCCGAGCGGGGCGAGGATCTCGCGAAAGAGACGCACGGTGCCGCCGTAGCTTGCTCGCCCGACGATCGCGTGATCACCTTGAGCGAGAAGTGCGATTGCGAGCGTGTGCGTCGCGGCGAGGCCCGAACTGAATGCGACGGCGGCGGGCGCGTCGTCGATCGCGGCGATGCCGCGCTCGAGCGCTTCGACGGTCGGGTTCGATGCCCGCGAGTACGTGTGCTCTTGCGGCTCGCCCGGCTCCAACTGTGCGAACGTTGCCGATTGCACAATCGGAGCCACAAGCGGCGCGGCTCGCGGCTGCGAGGAACTGGGCCCAATCGGGCGCGACCTCCAACCATGCACTGCTCGCGTGCGAATCGAGGCGAGTGAAACGACTGCCTCGACCTGCGCGGCGTCAGATTGCGAGGTGGCGTCGTTCGACGATGAGAAACGCTGTGACATGCCTCGGGTCTCCCGAAGGCGTCATCAGAGTTCCAGCGCGAACGATGTGGCTGCGGCGAACGTCGCCGCTACTCGGGGACGGTCTCTGAGAGAGAACGCTCCGCCGGGTGAGGTTGATGGATATCGCTGGCGTCGCGGCTGCTCCGGTAGGTTCCGGGGCTCGGGTCGGACGCATGCGCTTCCACCGCATCGTTCCCCTCGAACTGCTCCAGGTGAGCTTGCGCGAGGGGCTGGCCTCGGCACCGCGGTTCGCACGATTCTTGCCCGATCCTCTTCAGGGTAGGGGCTCAAAACGTGGACTCGGTTGCCGCCCGGGGGTTGAGGCCAACCCGGGACTCGTGATACGCGAGGCGGGAACGTAGAGCGCCGAGCGATCGCCGTCAAGGTGCTTGAGCGACAGCGGTTGTGCGCGGCCGTTGGTCCCAGCGGGGATTGCGGCGCGCAGAGCCTCCCAATGGCGCCCAGATTCGGCGCGAGAAATTTGCGTTGATCACAGGACGTCCACAATTGAGGCTATCAGTCGTAACTATTTGGAAATACTGGAATTAAGAATCTTGCTCAGACATCGCGTCGCCCATTGACCCGCTCGGCGACGCGCCGCTATCGTGGGCCGCCCGTCCCCTTTCAACAAGCTTCTTCTTCTTCGCGGTCGTCAGGCCGCGTCTCGCCGCTCGGGTGTGTCGGAGCATCCGAGCGGCGCTTTTTTTTGGCGACTGTTCCGTTGATGACGTGAAGAGCCCAGTCGCGTCGCACGTGGCGCGCGATCGGGGTCACCGCATCGACAGCGCTTCGCGAACTGGTCGGCCACCGACGATGGCGAGCGCCATGGCGACGGACGCCTCGCATGACTCGCTGCGATTCCATCCACTGATCGGGCCACTGATTGGTCCGTCGATCGCCGTGGACCCGCCCGAACTGGCGTTACTCGCGACGATTGTCGCGCTCGCGTCGCTGAGCAAGACGACCGCAATCGCGCGGGTCTGCGATGCCAACCGTCGAGCGCCATCGAGATCATCTGCGGCCGCTGGCATCAGTGTCCTGAGTGCGATGTGGTCGACGACGAAGACTTGGCAGAGTTCGCTCGCGTTGCCAAACGTCTCGCGATCAAGTCGATCCTCGCCAGAGACCAGTGGCGAACGCCGGACGAAATCGACAACGCGCACCGCGTTCGGGGCCGCAATCAGCATGCGGTCGATCGCGCTGCGGCCCTGGCCGTGGCGGCGACTACAGGCGTCGGTGACGATGGCTTCGGCGCTTCGAGCGAGCGCCTCGACGTCGCTGTCAAATTGCAGATTGTCGAACGCGGCGTAGGGTTCGAGTCGGATGGTTGCGCCACGCTGAATACGACGCGGTGTCGCCAAGTCGGAGTCAACCTGCACGCTTGCCACATCGAATCCATCGCTGAGGAGGCGATCGGCGATGTCTCTCCCCGATCGGTCCATGCCGACGCGGCCCACTGGGGTCGCACTGGCGCCGCGCGCCTTTGCGGCGCGCACCGCATCGGCGGCGATTCCGCCAGCGTCGGTCGCGCCGTCTCGATCAACGGCGTACAGGCTTCCGACCGCGACAAGGTCGATACGGTTCATTAGAACGCGAAGCTCACGCCCGCGTAGCCCTCAAGGGCGTTGATGCCGGGATTGTTGCTGGCGGTCTGGGCATTCGAAATGTGGAACCAGCGAGCGCCGACGAGGAGTCGCGTGTCTTCGGACAGCGCGAACGATGCGCCGACTCCAGCCCGTGGAGTAAAGACGAATTGCGTTGAATCCGGTGGCACATCAGTGGTTGTCGCGAGAATGCCGATGCCAAGATCGGCGTACAGTGACCACGTTTCATAATCGAGAAAGTGCCAGCGAATCACAAGCGCAAGTCCGCCGCCGCCAGCGTCGTCGCCGGGCTGCGCGATGTAGGCGCCCTCGGCTTGCAGGTCGATTGAGAACATTCTGATAGGGAACCACGACACGCCGATGGCGCCAGGCACGATCGACGTTTCATCAAAGTCATTCGCGTACGCGATTGATAGGTTGAACGTCCAGGTGCCCGCGTCGCCCCAACGCGGTGCCGCAGTGCGCAGCGCGGTCGGATCGAACGCTGCGGGTGTCGCTGCGGTTCCGGTCGAGACCGCGGCGTCAGTCGCGCGGTCATCTGTTGTTGTCGTGCCGAGGGAAAGCGGGATCGGAGCGGCCGGGTCGAGTTGGAACGTCTCGGCGGCTGCGCGTCCAGTGAAAAGGACGACGGCGCAAGCGACCGAGGGGAGAGCCGTAGAAACGTTCATGTCGCACCACGGTACCGGAAGGTGCGATTCCGCGCCAAGTGTGGGAGCAACGCCGAAGCGTCAGATCGCGTAACCACGCGGATGCGCACGCCGCCATCGCCATGCGTCTTCAACCATCACATCAAGACTCGCGCGCCGCGCTTGCCAGCCGAGTTCGCTCCGAATCTTGCCCGGCGAGTTGACGAGGGCCGGTGGGTCGCCAGCGCGGCGACTCCCGGTTTTCGCTGGAATCGGTAGACCCGTGACACGTCGACATGAATCAAGTACTGCGCGCACGGAATGGCCGGTGCCCGTGCCGACGTTGTAGATGAGCTCGGTGTCGTCGCCGAGCCGCGATGACACGAGGACGTGGGCATCCACGAGATCGGCGACATGCACGTAGTCGCGAACGCAGGTGCCATCTGGTGTTGACCAGTCTTCTCCGAAAATTGTCAGCGCGTCGCGGGTTCCGAGTGCGACATCGAGACAAATGGGAATGAGATGTGTTTCCGGTCGGTGGTCCTCGCCGATGCGGCCAGCGGGATCGACGCCGCACACGTTGAAGTAGCGAAGAAATGCGAAGCCGAAAGCCCGGCCAGCGCGGCGCTGTGCTTCGGCGTGGTCCAAGATGATGCGTTCACAGGCGAGCTTCGACCGACCGTAAGGGTTCACGGGCATTTGGGGACACGTCTCATCGATTGGAACTCGCTCTGGTGGCGGTTCGCCGTAAGTCGCGCACGTGGAACTCAGCACCATGCGAGTGACTTGGGCGGCGCTCATCGCTTCAAGGAGCGACAGTGTTCCAGCCAGATTGCCGCGCCAATAGTCGAGCGGCTTCTCGACGCTCTCGCCGACATACGTAAGCGCGGCGAAGTGCATGACTGCGTCGACACCACGGAGCGCGGCGGTCAGCGCGTTCGTGTCGCCGAGGTCGGCGCGAATGAAGCGGCATCGCGAGCCACCCACATTCGCAAGAATGTCGACCGCGGCTTGGTGCCCGCGGAACAGATTGTCGACGACCGTGACCTGATGTCCGTCGTCGAGCAGCCGCAGCGACGCGTGGGATCCGATGAAGCCGGCACCGCCGGTGACGAGGACGTGCATAGGGAGATTCGGGTGGTTGGTGACGTGTGAATGGTTCGGAAGGGGGGCGGTGGCCAATAAGGAGCCACCAGCCGGAAGAAGTACGCACAGACTATCGGCCAATCCGAGATCCCACTCTATTGGGAGGTCGGCTCGGCCGATGAGTCCGTGCCATGGCCATCACCGCGATCTTGATCGGAAACGTTGCGACCGTCCGTTCCCTCGAACGACAACTCGCGATTTTGCCGCAGCCTCCGGTACTCCTTGGGTGCGTGTTACATGCCGCCGATGTGGGACAGCGCGTTGTGCGCGGGATTCCGGTGCTTGGAGCGCTCGACGAACTGGAGTTGGTCTGCGCTGGGCTTCATCCTTCCATGGCGATTGTCAGCCTCCCCTCGGTGATGCAGGAGCTGATCGCGGGCGTGCGCACGCGGCTGCGAAAGCTCGGCGTCGCTGATCGATTCATGGCAACGCTGGAAGATCAACTGGCTGGAGTTGGGCCGCGCACCGAAATCGACATCGATCTCGCCACGCTGGTTGGGCGGCCGCCGCGCGAGCTCGACGAGGCATCGATCGCTCGCGTGATCCGCGGACGCACCGTCGTGGTGACTGGCGCTGGCGGTTCGATCGGCAGTGAACTCTGCCGCATCGCGGCTCGATTCGAGCCCGACCGACTCGTCATGATCGACCGAAGCGAAAACGCGCTGTTCGAAATCGATCGGCAGATCGCGCGCAAATTTCCCAAGCTGCGTCGTCACGCCGCGCTCCACGATGTCGTCGACGCGACGGCGACGAAAGAGCTCTTCGCGGCGGTCCGCCCAGATGTGGTTTTTCACGCCGCTGCGCATAAGCACGTTCCGATGAGCGAGGATCATCCGGGGGCGGCGATCGACAACAACATGTTCGGCACGATCTCGACCGCAGACGCCGCAGTCAGCGCGGGCGCGGAGCGATTCGTGATGGTGTCGACGGATAAAGCGGTGAATCCGACGTCGGTGATGGGGATGACCAAGCGGCTCGCAGAGCTCTATGTTCAGCACGTCCACCGCCACGGGCAGTCACGGCGCGATCGAAAGACCGCATGCTCCATGGTGCGCTTCGGAAACGTGCTCGGATCGTCGGGCAGCGTCCTCGATACTTGGAAGCGTCAGATTGCCGACGGCGGCCCGGTGACAGTGACCGACCCGCGCATGACGCGGTACTTTATGACGATCCCCGAAGCGGCAGCACTGGTGATTCAAGCGGCCGCCCTTCACGATTCGGCGAGCGCGGACGGTGAGGTGTTTGTCCTCGACATGGGCGAGCCATTCCGGGTCGTCGAACTCGCCGCGCGATTTATCGCCGCACACGGACTCGTTCCCGAGTTTCCGAGCCGGAGCGAGCGCGGTGGAGTTCCAGTGGCGCCGGGCACGATGCAGGTCGTCTTCAGCGGGACGCGACCCGGCGAGAAGCTGTTCGAAGAACTAGCGCTCGACCGCGAATCGATTCGCCCGACGCGACACGCCGACATACGCATCTGGGGTCTTCCCGCACCCGATCCGCACGCAGTCACTCAATGCCTCCACGAACTGTCCCCGGAGCGCCGGCCGCGCGACGCGGCGTCGCTCGCCGAGCTCATCCGCCGCCACGTACCGGAGCTGCGTCAGCAGAACGCCGCTGAGGTCATCGCGCGAGCGGCGTAATTGTCCACGCTTCTGGGTCGTTCGCACACCTTGCCGCCCGGCGAGCATCGTGCGATCATGTCCCCCGATGGATCGCCCGAGATATGCCCCGGCCTCCCCGGTTTCGATACCGGCGGGCCAAGGCCCCAAGGACGGGGCTGCAAAGGACCTGGCTGGCAACGCCGCCGGGCCGTTGGGCGGTCAGGCTGCGGCAAGTCAACGTGGGGGCGACGCGGAGCGCGGTGGCACGCGATCCTTTGCGCTTCGCCTGGCGGGGAGCGAGTTGTGTGAGAGCCACGCCACTCCGCCCGCGCTGCGGCGGAACCTTGGAGTCGACGATCGAGACACGAGCGCTGTCCTCGCCGAAGCGGTGGCGCTCCTCGCCGCTCTTCGAGCCGGGCGAACGCAAGTCGAAGCGAAACTCGAAGAGACCGGACGGCGTGATCCGATCCGCGTGGTGACCGGGACCTCGGCACTCGATTCCGCTATCGCGCGCACCGAGGCGATGATCCAACTGCTCAGCGAGATGGCGGATCTGCGGCGTGACGCAGATTCCTGCTAGCAGCTCTTCGTTGACTCCGCTCCATCGCTCTTCCCCACACCGGTTACTCCCCACACCGTTTACTCAATATCCGCGGCTTCGCCCTTCAGCTTCTTCTCTGCGTAGCGGCGCAGCCAATTCTCCCACGTCTTACCCGCCGCAGTGTCCTTGCCGCTGAACGTTAGTTGCGCGATGTCCGAGTAGCGGACCGTCACCTTTTCCTCGCCGCTGAGCGAGGGGGACGCAGCGGGAATCAGCCGGACGACGGACGCCTCAAGCGTGGGGCCCGACTTGCGATCGAAGAGATAGCCCTCAACGATCGAACCGTTCTTCAGCGTGATCGTGACATCGCCGCGATAGTCGCAGGCCTGATCAAGCGCGAGGCGAAGCGCGGTCGGATCGGCGTCGCGCACGATCGTCCCCTGAGTCAACTCGTGGTTCGCTCGAAAATCTTGCTTGGTCTCTTGCGGCATTGGTCAGGGAGCTCTTGCGAGGGACGAGGCGAATGGAAGGCGTCACAACCGAAGTTCACGCCCCGAAAGCGGATCCAGCATCTTCCAATGGGTGCGCAGGGCGATCGCTTTGATGACGTCCCAGCCTACATCCTCGTCGGTCAGCTTCAACAACATTTGGGGAACTGGGTCGGTCTCGGGCGGCAACTCGATCTCAATTCCTGGACCGTACAAAATGTCTTCGCCGTCGGACTGCGGCGCGGTGTTCAGCGTACGCAGCAGTGCGTACAGCTCACGTCGAGTGCCAATCGGCGCCATGCCGTTCCCTGTCGACGACGGACTCGCGGCCAAGATGACAAGACTGCGCGGCATGATCTGGATTCGCGAAGCGCGCGGACGGCGCGAATGTGGCGCGAAGGGGGCAGAGTGTAGCGGAGCCGACCATTGTCGCGGCGCGATCAGCTTCGTCGCTGAGGGAAGAGGCTTCTAGCCCATTTCACTCAGCCCCCATCACTCAGCCAAAAGTTCTGCGACCTTGGCAACCAACCGCTGGAGCGGAACTGGCTTCTGGAAATACGCCCCCACCCCGAGACTCTCGGCGTACGCCTGATGCCTTCTCCCCTGATTGGCCGTCACCATGATGACCGGAGGTGGGTTCTCGAGCTCTTGGAGTTTTTCCATCACGAGGAAGCCCGACGCCTTGGGCAGCATCATGTCGAGCACGATCAAGTCGGGGCGCTCGTCATGGATCGCGCTCACCGCAGCGCTTCCGTCGGCTGCGGTCCGCGTGGTCGCGCCCGCTGCTCGAAGAGCGAGTTCGATCGATCCCAAGATGTCGGGATCGTCGTCGACGATCAGGATGCGGCGCGAGGCCAGCGTCGAGTCGGTCATACTCGCATCATACGGGTCGTTCGCATGAAGCCATGAGTTCATCTGTCATCCACGGCAGACTCGCGAGTTTTCCGCGAAGTCGCGCTGGCATCGGTTGGCCTTCGCGCTCGTGTTTTGGTCGGCTCTTCCAGCGGCGATGGACCCAAAGATATTGCGTCGGGACGGTTCGGATCATCGATTCAAGCGCGCGGTTGAATCGTGCGGTGATGTAGAAGAGTGGATCGTCCTGCGATTCCCAGTCGCTCGGCCAGATCACGTCGAGACCAGAGATTTCATATCGAAATTGCTCGCCGACGCGCGAGGCCATGCCAGCGACGACGGGAATCCGATACCGCATCGCGAGCAGTCCGATTGACTTGTAGCTGGAAGCAAGTCGGCCGAAAAAAGGCACGAAGAGCCCGTCGTCGCCTGCGTTCTGATCGGCGATGAACGCAATTTTTCCGCCGCCCTCGACGATGCGCTGCAGCTCCTCGGTCGCGCCCCACTTCGTGATCACCTTGAGTCCGCTCGCCTGTCTGGCGCGGAAGAGCCAATCACTCACGAGCGGATTATCGAGCGGTCGCGCGAGCGCGGTCATCCGAAAGCCGATCAGCGCGAGGGTGTAGCCCAGTAGCTCCCAGTTGCCGATGTGGCCGGTGAGGAAGATGCACGGACGATCGGAGAGGAGCAGGTCAAAGACGTCGCCGAACGGACCGAAGCCAACGTGCCGCTGCCACGACCACTCATGGACGACCTTGGGCATGACGATCGCATCGACCATGAAAAACTGGAACAGATTGCGGATGCTGTCCAGTGCGATCCGCTCGGTCTCAGCTCGCGACAACTCGGGAAACGAGCGAGCGATGTTCACCCGCGCACGCTCGGTGCGCTTCGGCGAGAGCCGCGCGTACACCGACGCGATCGCCTTCGCAGACTGCAACGACTGCGAAGGCGAGAATGGCTCGAACAGCCCGCAGGTCAGGCGTAGCGCGGTGTACTGAGCCCAGTCGGTGGCGGATGGCACGCGTTAGAAACGCGCTCAGCGCGAGGTCGTGCCACCGGTAAGAATCTGGAAGCGGTTCCAGTTGAGCACCGGAATTCGAGCGTTCGAGGCTTGGAAGAACAGACGGTCGTAGGTCTCTGCGGCGTTACGCGCCGCGAGGAGCGCTTCGATCTGCGTCTCGGTGGCATCCGGAGGTGGCGGCGGCGGTGCCATCGGCTTCATGCCGAGCACGAGGAAGTCGAGGTCGCCCGAGAGCGCCTCGCCGTCGATGACTTCTCCGCCCCACGCGCGAATTTGGCTCTTGAGGTAATCGGCCTCGTTGTCACTGGGCTTGCCGTCGCCGTCGATGTCGAACTTGCCGTGAACCAGGAACTTGAACTTGTAGTCGGGGTTGAACACCGCGTTCGCGATGACGTCGTCCTTGACGACGGGGCGGCCCGTGGCTTGGCGAGTGATCTTGCAGGTCGACGTTGAATCGGCGACACGCATGACTTGGAGCGACGCCTTGCCGCGGTTCTGACCGCTGCGATCAGACGCCTGAATCGCGTTCGCGTCGTCGTACACCTCGAAGGTCATGCCGGGCACAACGCGATCCCGTTTCCCGATGTTGATGAAGACTTGATCGCCCGAACCTTCAATGGCGATGATGCGACCGTCGACAAGCTCCGCCGGATTTGCTGGCTTCACTTCGATCGCCTTTACCTTGTCCTCAAGGGCACGCACGCGACTGTCCTTGATGGAGGCGTCAGCGCGGAGCGAGTCAATCTCCGCTTGCATTTCGTTCTTCTGGGAGTTGAACCGCTCGTTGAGTCGGGCCCGCTCCGCGTCAAGCGTGGCGATCGCACCGCGGACCTTTTCTTCAAGCTCGGTCGCGGCGGTGCCGTAGCCCGAGATCTCTTGTCGCACGGCGTCGACCTTCGCGTCGCCGTCCTTGCGGGCGGTTTCAGCCTCTTCCTTCGCAGACGCGACGAGCTTCTTCAGATCGTTGACCGTTGTGTTCAGCGCGTTTGATTCATCGGACTTTGCTTTGAGTTGACGGCGCACGTCAGCGAGCGTGTCCTTGACCGTCTTTTCCTTCGGCACACCGAGCTCGGTCTGCAACGCGGAAAGGTCGGCGCTGCGGTTTCCCGCAGCCCACGCTGCGGTCTCAGCGCGCTGATCCATGAGGTAGCCGTACAGGCTCTTCTTGTCGGTGGCCGCGCTCGCCTTGAGCTGCTTCGATTCCTCAGCTTGCTGCTGCCCGGGTGTTATGAAAGCACCCAAGTCAGCCTCGGCGGTGTTCGCCCGCTGCATCGCTTCGTTCTTTCCCACGTAGAAGACGATCGTCATGACCGTCGTGAAGACGAAGAGGAGGACGAACACGACTAGGGCCACAAGCACCCCTGTGCCGCCACCAGAACGAATGGCCATCGGCGAGATCTCCGGCTGAACCGACGACTACGGGCCCCGCCAACCGCGGGGGGCTTCCGGATCCGTCAGGATGCGAACTCAAGAGTGTCGCGGGGAACGTCGACTCGGTCAAGCCACGACATGGAGCCACGACACGGAGCCATGACACTGGGCCATGGCACCGGGCCATGACACCGGGCCATGACACTGGGCGACGGTACGAGAGAACTCAGCCCTTGGTTGCTCGAAGCGCTTCGGCAATCGTCGTCACACCAGCGCGGACCGTTGCATAGGCTGCGTCGCGGAGCAAGGAGAGCTTGCGTTCCTCCAGAGCGGCCGCTGCGATTCGGCTCGCGTTGGCGCGCGACATGACGAGCTCGCGCGTCCGCTCAGTGAAGGTCAGAAGCTCGTAGATTCCGACGCGACCCCGGTAGCCGGTCGAGCGGCACTCGCGACAACCGACGGCTTCTTGGAGGAGGCAGGGCGTTCCGAAGTCACTGGGAAGATCGGCGGCGGCCGGCTGGTGCCCGCGGCGGCAGTGTGGACAAAGCCGCCGCAAAAGCCGCTGCGCCATGATGCCTTCGACCGAACTGGCGACGAGGAATGGTTCCACGCCCATGTCCAAAAGGCGCGTCGTCGCACCCGCAGCGTCGTTCGTATGGAGCGTTGAGAACACGAGGTGCCCGGTGAGCGACGCCTGCACCGCAGCTTCGGCGGTTTCCTTATCGCGGATCTCGCCGATCATGATGATGTCCGGGTCGTGGCGCAGAATCGCGCGCAGCCCGGCGCTGAAGGTCAGGCCGACTTGGGCATTCACTTGGATCTGATTCACGCCGGAAACGTGGTACTCGACCGGATCCTCGACGGTAATCGCTTTGACTTCCTCGCTGACGATTCGCCGCAGCGATCCATACAACGTCGTGCTTTTGCCGCTCCCGGTCGGACCGGTGACCAACAAGATTCCGTGCGGACGAGCGATCAGGGCATCCCACTGCGTGAGGATCTCGCTGGGCATGCCCAGCTCTTCAAGGCCCATCATCACCGCGCTCTTGTTGAGGATGCGAAGGACGACCCCCTCACCGTGCAGCATCGGAATAATCGAGACGCGCAAGTCGTATTCAGCGCCTTTGTTTCGCAACGTGATGCGGCCATCCTGAGGCTTTCGCTTCTCAGCGATGTTGAGGCTCGCCATGATCTTGAGGCGACTCGTGATCGCGTTGCGGTAGCGGCTGATGGTTTGCGGCACGCCCGCTGCGGTCAGAATGCCGTCGATGCGATAGCGAACGTGCAAGTCGTTTTCGTAAGGCTCGATGTGGACGTCCGTCGCTCGCTCGCGCACTGCTTCGAGCAGCAGGTCGTTGACTAACCGAATGACGCTCGCTTCTTCGGCTCCATCGGCACCGTCGCTCGCTTCGAACGCACCCGTATCGCCCTCGGACTGACGATCCTTTCCGTCGGCGGCAAGGGCATCGAGTGTGTCGCCAGCGACGCCGTAGTGGCGCCGAATGAACTTCGTGACGTCTCGGTCGTCCGCGAGAGCCAACTCGATCGAGAGACCGGTCACCATGCGAAGTTCGTCAAACGCGGGAAGCTGAAACGGGTCGCTCGTGGCGACGCGGAGCGTCCTTGCGGTTCGCGCGATGGGGACTGACCGCAGCCGAAAGACGAGTTTCGCTGGTAGCGCCTTGAGCGTGGCGTCATCGGGATCGACGGATTCCAAGTCGACAATCGGCAAGTCAAACTGCTCGGCGACGGCCGTGAGAACCGCTCCCGGCGCGACGAAGCCAAGCCGTTGAATGACTTGGTCGAGCCGCTCGCCGCTGCGCTTCTGTTCCTCGATCGCGCGGGCAAGCTGCTCGTCGCTCACGAGTCCACTGGCAGCAAGCAGGCGTTCAAGGCTCATGAACCGCTCATCGTAACGGTCGTCCTTAGATCGATCCGAACAGTCATACGCCGCGGATGATCGCCGCGCTGATCGCGTGGCCGTGGAGCCACGACCGATTCCCGACGGGGCCGATCTCGCCCGCAGCGTAAAAGCCTGCAATTGCTGGATCGTTGAGGCGACGTGCGAAGGTCGATGCGTCGCGACTCGGTGTGCCAAAGAGCCGCTTGCCGCGAGTGTTGCAAGTCGCGAGCAAGACAGCAGCGGGCGGTTCGTGCATCTGCTCGCGGTCGAGGAGCAGGTCGAGATCTTCGATGGCGGCCTGTCGGTCGCGCAAGTGAAAACGCACGGTGCGTCCGGGGCGAACGACATCGCCGATGACGAGCGCTTGCCGGCGCAAGTCGGCACCAAGCACGTTCCGGAGCAAGAAGTCACCGCGCCCGAATCGCTCGCGATACTCGTCGATAGCGATGCCGATCAGAAGTCCTTCGCGCGCAGCGGCACGGTCGGCCTCGGACTCGCGTTCGAGCAGGTCTTGCACTGCGCGGAGCGTTGGCTTGCCACCGATCTCGAGCACGGTATTACCGCGCGACTTCGTGACCACGAACGTCGGACCGATGGGTCGACAGCCTGGACTAACAAGTGGGTCGACTCGCACTGCTCCAGCGAGCGTCACGCCGACCGCTCCAGTGGCAGAGAGGTGATCATCGAGAAGCAGGACGTTCGCACCGGGCTGACTTGAGCCGCTCGCGAGTCCACCCATGATCGGCAACGTCTGCGGCTTGAGGATGTCGGCGATTCGCGCCAAGAGTGCCGGTGCTTGAACCGAGAAGGGATCAGCGAACAGGAACGTCGCGCGGGCATCGTCGCTGACGCCGAAGCGCTGGCGAAGTGCAGCGTCGTCCCAATTGGCGGGAGGTCCATCGGCGAAGTCGAACGCGATCGGGGTGACGGTGACACCGGGCAAACGCAGGGCGAGCGTCGCAAGACCGGCAGACTGCTCGAACTCGTGCTTCCGTCCCACCACCCATTCGGCCGTGACGCCAATCACGTGCCGCGGATTGACCGCTCGGCGAAGAACATGTGCGGCATCGGCGAACGCCGCTCGGTGATGAAAGGACCCAAAAATAAAGAGTAGGTCGGGCGACTGGGCACCATCGGCAGCGAGTTGATCGGCAACTTCCATTGCCGCCGAACGCGTGTCGTACCGGCCCGACGCGGCCGAACGAGCTGCGAGCGCGGGGGGAGGTACTGGATTCGGAGCTGGGGTTGGACTGGGGTTCGGCATGGGGTTCTGCATGGAGAAGCCTTGCGGCCGCGGTGCGAATCTGCCATCATCCCCGATTCGCCAGAAGGTTCCAGAACGATTTCACTATTCCGCGTCACCACTGCGTGAATTGATGCCAACGAACCGCATCACTTCGCGCCTCGAGGATTGAGACAGTGCCGAATACCGAATCCGCAAAGAAGCGCGTCAGGCAGAACGAGCAGCGGAACGCCGTCAATAACTGGCGCAAGCGCCGGATCAAAGATCAGACCAAGGCGTTCCTCGTCGCGTTGAACGCTGGCGATGTCGCGCTCGCTGAGACGGAGTTCCGCAAGGTCGCGGCCGTGCTCGATCGGGTCGCCTGCACGAGCACGCTGCACAAGAACACTGCTGGCCGCCGCAAGAGCCGGTTGGCGAAGCGACTCAACTACGTCAAGGTCCATGGATCGCTCCACGGACACGGAAGTCACGCATCGAGCCCGTCCGAGAAGGGTGCCGTGAAGGGTGCCAAGAAGCCAGCGGCGAAGACCGCAGCGAAGGCGGCGGGAACGGCGAAGCCAGTTGCGAAGCAAACTGCCAAACCCACGGCCAAACCCACGGCCAAACCTGCGGCCAAACCTGCGGCCAAACCTGCGGCGAAGTCAGCTGCCAACCCCGCGACGAGCAAGAAGGCCTGACCGCCACGTTGGGCGCCACGGTGACTAGCAGTGCGTCTCGATAGAGCCTACGTCGGAGCGCTCAGAGAACGGTGCCTCAACCGATAGCGTTGGAGACGTCGGCGAATGGCGAAACGAACGAACGCCGTCCGCGCCCGCGGGTTGACCGCAGCGGACGGTTATTTTTCGCGCTCGCAGCAGCCGCTTGAGATTCTCGTTTTCTTACTCCCGCTCATCGTGTTCTACGAGATTTGGCTGGTGCTCATCTTAAGGAGCGGCGGCGGCTCGGTGATGACGAACAAGGCGCACGAGACGCTGCTGCGCGTCTTCGAGGTCTTCGGGCTCGATGGCGCGCGGCTCAGCCTTCCGGCCCTGTGCCTTCCCGGCGTGATGTTGGTCGTGGTGCTGTTGACGTGGCAGGCGCTTTCGCGGCGATCCTGGAAGATTGATGGTCAGACGGTTGGTCTGATGTTTCTCGAGAGTGCCGCGCTGGCGGTGCCGCTGTTTCTCGCGGTGCAACTGGTCGCGCAAGCGTTCGGATGGGGGGCAACCTTTGCGCCGAGTGTGCCAGCTCTTGCGGCGGCGGACCCGATACGTGAGCTGTCGGTGCCTGGGCGGATTGCCATCTCGATTGGCGCGGGCCTCTACGAAGAACTGATATTTCGGATGGCGCTCATCGCCGTGCTCCACACGTTGTTCGTCGAAGCACTGCGTTGGAAGGAAAAGCCAGCGATTGCCGTCGCGGTCGTCATCTCGGCGATCGCCTTCGTGCTCTATCACCCGTTACGCGATTCGCACAACCTCATCGATTGGCGCCGCACGATCTCGCTGAGTGTCATCGGCCTCTGGTTCGGTGGTGTCTTTGCGCTGCGTGGGTTCGGGATCGTCGTCGGCACCCATGCGGCCTACGACATCGCAGCGCTTCTCGTCGAGTGACAGCGCGGCGACTGCATTGGTCGATCGTTACATGAGGAAGACCGTCGCCGCTCCGAGGTAGATGCTCGTCGCTAACACATCGGTGCACGTGAGTGCGATCGGACCGGCGGCAATTCGTGGGTCCAGACGAAAAGTGTGCAAAAGGACTGGGACTATCGCTCCGATGCCTGCAGCCAGCACCATCGTGCTCGCAATCGCAGCGAACAAGACGAGTGCGACACCGACGCCGCCCCCGAACAGCCAACCGGTCAGCCCCACGACGCTGCCACAACACAGTCCCAAAAGCGCCGCAGTCCCGGCCTCGACTTTCAGCCGCTGCCGCACGAGTCGCCAGCGCGTACCCACGCCTTGCAGCACCTCGAGAGCGAACGTCATTGATTGCATCGCAACGCTTTCTGCCAGCGTCAAGACGAGCGGGATGAACATGGCGAGGACGACGAACTCCGCCAGCGTGGCTTGAAATGTTCTCGCGATGATGGCGCACCCGGTGCCTCCGATCAAATTCCACACCAGCCACGGCATGCGCGAGCGGAATCCGCGCCACGGCGAACGATCGCGCGCTTCGCGCACCTGCACACCGAGCATCGAGAAAAGTTGATGGACGCGCTGAGCTTCCGCGAGTTCGAACGTCTCATCGGCGTAGACCTGCACGTCGACCGCGCCAAGTAACCGACCTTCGTGGTCGACGACCGGTAGCGCGAGCAGGCGGTACGACGCAAAGGCCATGAGCGCGTCTCCGACGGTCTCGTCGAGTCGCAGCGTCACGCAGCGTGACTGCATGATGTCTTTGATGAGCGTGTGGGGTTGACCCAACAAGAGTGCGCGGGTCGGGGCGACACCGACGAGGCGATCCTCGGCGTCGATGACGTAGACGTAGAGAATTGGCTGCGTAATCGCCCGCGAACGAAGTTGTTCGATCGCCTCACCGATCGTCATGTCAACCGACACCGCCGTCTGAACGGTGCCCATCGATTCGATGACCGGTTGTCCAAGGTCGAGTCGTTCGCCGTGTCGCATGGTGGAAGTCGGCCGTCCGAGGGGCCGCGAGTATAGGGGCGGGTACGATGTTGGCACGCGCATGGCTGTGCACGCCAACATGACCCTGAGTAGTGATGCCGATCGTGTGAGACTCCTCGTCCTCGATGTCGACGGCGTGCTCACCGACGGAACAATTCTCATTGCCGATTCCGGTGCCGAGTCGAAGCGATTCCACGTGCGTGACGGCTGTGGGCTGCGGCTATGGATGGCGCTTGGCTACGACGTTGCGGTGCTCACAGGCCGCGTCGGCATGAGTTTGCGGCACCGTCTCGATGAACTCGGGATTGAGCACCTTGTCAATGGATCCAAGGACAAGGGTCGCGACGTTGCGGAGTTGTGCGCGCGGCTCGGAAGGGGTTTCGACCAGACCGCGATGGTCGGCGACGACATCCCCGACCTTCCGGCGCTCCGACTGGTGGGCTATCCGATCGCTGTCGCTGACGCGGCCGCCGAAGTCCGCGCGATCGCGCGATTCACAACGGCTCGAGCTGGCGGCCAAGGCGCTGTGCGCGAGGCGATTGAGCATCTCTTGACGGCCCAAAAGCGATGGGATGAAGCGGTCGCTTACTACGATAGCGCGGATAGCGCGACCGCTGCGCCGCGCGGTGCCGCGTTAAAAACTGACGCATCTGATTCTCGTGGACCGACGCTCGGCCGCAGTGGAGCGAACCTATGAACAACCGGCCTCCGCGCGGCAAGAAGATCGGGCTGATTCTTGGCGGCGTGGTTGTGGCAGCGCTGGCATTGATCGTCGCGAGTCGGCTCGACGATTCCGGTTCACTTGGGAAGCGGAAGGACCCAGCGCGGCGCATCGAGAATCCGCACGATCTTGTTCATCCGGCGCCACTGACCGATGCCGAGCAACTGCCAAGCCGTGCGGTCGGTGCCCAGCCGCTTGCAGAACTCGAGAGCGGGGCGTGGGTGCAGGTCACCGACGATCGAGGTAACCTCGTTCAGCAATACGGAGCGAGCCGAGTCGAGCCGCTTCCCGATCGGCGAATGCGGCTTGAGAATCCTCAAGCGTACTTCTTCCGGGATGACGGCCGTGTGATCACGCTGGCCGCGAAGAAGGGCGAGGCGCGGGTTCCGAACCGCGCGCTCGACAGTGGCCGGCTCGAAGAAGACGTCCGCATCCGAGTGTTTCGGCCGGTGCTTGGCGTTCCGGTCGATCTCACGAAAGATCTCCCGACGCTTCTCGTCGACGCCGACGACGCAACGTTCGATAGCGTGCTCGGTCGGATCCGCTGCGATGGAAAGATCTCTGTGAAGTCAGAGGCCGGGACGTTCCACGGCCGGGGTCTGTCGCTGACCGTGAGTCCTCAGGCAAAGAGCACCCCGCAAGGAAAGGGTCGAGACGACGGCGCGACGATCGAGAGCTTGATCGTTGATCAGTGCACTGAGCCGATCGTGCTCGTGCGCGGAGCGGAAGGCATGCGCGGGGCAGACCGGCTGGTGCCGCCGGCGGGCGCACCGCCGCTGTCCGCTCCTAGCGCTGGATCACCCGCTGCCAACTCTACTGCCAATCCCAGCGCCAGCCCCGTTGCACCGCGGTTCTACCGACTTGTGCTTGAAGATCGAGTGCGCGTGAAGCGTGAGCAGGGCGGTCGCACCAGCACGCTGACTGGCGATCGTCTGGTGGCTATCTTCTCGCTTGATAGTTCGGCCGCAATGGCGACTGTCGCGGTGGCACCCTCCGTGCCGCTGGCAATCGTCGCTTCCGCCTTCGCCTCACCGCTCCAAGGTCCGAGTGCAGCAGACGCCGAAACGATCACGATCGAGTACGACGGTCGCCTCGTGCTTGAGCCTGCGAAGCCAGCCGAGGCTCTCACGACGGCCGACGACGTGCGCGTTGAGTTGCTCGCGAGCAGTACGGGTGTCGTGACGCTCGATGACGACGAAACGAAGGCGCATGTCGAGTGTGCTCGTGTAAGTTTTCAAGCCGGCGCCGATCTCGTTGAAGCATTCGGCACTGCAGAACGTGCCCTCACAGTGTCGAGTCCGCGCTTGAAGGCGACTGGCGACCACTTCTTTCTGAAGCGCGGAATTGGTCAGGGCGGCTTCATCGGGCAGGGCACGATCGAACTCGCTTCTGGCGGAAACGAGTTTGCAGCGCTCGGGTTCGATCCCGCACACGCTATCGTGTCGCGCGACGCTGCTGGCGCGATCGTCGTCGCCGCGCTCGCGACTGCTCCGCCAGTGGGTGCCGCGCCGCGCAGCGTCCATGTCGCGTGGACCGAGAAACTCGACCTGACGTTTGTGCCGACTGCACCCGGAGCGCCCGGCAATGGTGCGCTCCTAGGCGCAGCGTTCATCGGTGGCGTTGCCGTTCGCAGCGAAGCGTTCGCGCTCGACGCCGCGACGCTGACGACCGAGTTCGGACGACCGGGCGAGGGACAGTCCACTGGCGCTGCATCGGGGCGAATTGAGCGCATCGTTGCGGAAAGCAAAGAGGGGAGTCTCGCGACAGCGCGGCGGACGGATCGAGGCGGGGAACTGTCGGCGAAGAAGTTAGATCTCACGCTGACCGCAGATAGGAACGGTAATGCGGCTCCAGCGTTGTTAGTCGCCAGCGGACTAGTCAGCGCCGGTGATGCCGCCCAGACGATCTTCGGCGAGCGGCTGGTGACGAAGTTTGTCGATCCTGCGTCGAAACCGGCGGGCGAACCCACAAGTCCATCAGGCAGCGGAACCAGCGATGGCCCGGTCGTCGCAGACATCGCGATCGTCGAACTGACCGGCGACGTCCAGGCAGAACTCCGATCGCCATCGGGTCCGAGCACACGGATCTTTGCTGATCGACTGGATGGCGACGGCGCGGCGCGCACCATTGACGTGAAGGGCGACGACGTGTGGATTGTCCGCGACGTCGTGGTCGCAGATGGTCTCACCGGCATTCATTTCGATGACATCACTCGCGTCGCGACCGCTCCCGGCGCCGGGCGCGTCCGGGCATTTCCCGAGGGTATCGCGATCGTCGATGGGCTTGCACCGCGGCCTCGACTGGCCGACATCGCGCGGCTCGAAGCCCGATGGACTGACGGATTCACCTTCGACGAAAAAGCCGCTGACGGACGCGGCGCGATCGACTTGCGCGGAGGCGTGAGAGTCCGCAACAAGCCGGATCGCCGCTCTACCGATGCGCTCGACGCTGCGCAACTCCGGCTCGAACTGGCCGGACGCGATGAGCGCGTCGCGACGGATTCATCCGCAGTCGGCGGAACCGGATTGGAGGGTGAGCGTGCGGGCATCCGTCGTATCGATGCTCGCGGTGGCGCCGTGATCGCCAGCCGTTCGTGGAAGACGTTCGACCGCACGGACCCGCCCCGTATCTTTGAGATCAAAGGCGAGCACATCGAGTACGACACCCTGACCCGCGAAGCGCATGTTCATAGCGCTGGCTCGCTTCTCGCGGAGGTTCCAGAGCGCACAAGCGACGCGCCGAAGCAGTCAGTGCCCGCATCGGACTCGTTGCCCCTAGGCAGCACGACCGCGAGCACCACCACGTTGTCCGGGAGTCCGCTCTCTCTCGGAGCTGAAGGAACCTCGAAGTTCCTGTGGCTTGGCAGCCTGGACATGACGCGCGTGGATCCGGCGTCATCGGACAGCCGCTTTGTTATTCGGCTCGTGGAGGGCGTGCAATTGCTGCACGTCGGCCGTCGCGAGAACGACACACTCACCCTGCAGTCCGCGCGACTCGAGGCGACCGTGACGCGCGATGTGAGAGTCGACGCCAACAACGCGCCCGAGTCGACTCGGGGTGTGGACCTAGGAGGAACGGCTCGCATCGAACGAATCGAGGCCCGAGGCGACGATGTCGCGCGGGTCCTCATTCGGACACCCGAGTACGAGCTGAAGTGCGATGAGTTGATCTACTCAGTGAGCGACCAGATCGCGGAGCTCTCGGCCCGGCCCGGCTCAACGGTGGTCGTGGTGGGACGGGACGGTCAGCCACTCAAGGCTGAGCGGGTGCACTGGAACTTGGGGACCGGACAGATCACCATCGAAGGCTCAAGTGGTGGCATAGCACGCTGATCGCCGACCGGGGCCCGCTCCTTACGCGGCTCTCACGGGCGAGTGCCCGACTAGAAACTTCTCGCTGCGAGCTACTCGCATGCCACACGTGAGTCGATCGACGCACTCTGCGCTACGACCTCGTGCGGGCTGCCGACGTGGCCCGCCTACTCGTAGCACGTGGTTTCGGTTCGGATCGGGCTCGAAGCGAACGGAGTGTTCTTTCAATCATGGTCTTGGTGATCGACGACGACACGGCCGTCGCACCGCTCATTCGTGAGCTGTTGCGCGCCGGTGGTGAGGTCAATTTGGATGTGGTGGGCGCGGCGCCGCTCGGCTCGGCGTTCGCGCGATTAGGCGATCCCGCGCTGAAGGCGGTGGTTCTCCGCGTTCCGGCTGATACCCACCCGGGCAACGCGACTGCACTCGAAGCGCTGCGTGCGGTTCGCGCGTCCGTCCCGGCGTCGGTCGCGGTCATCGCGCTGGTGCCTGACGGCGACCACGAGCGAGCACTTGCGTGCCTTCGCGGAGGCGCAGATGAGTTGCTCGTTACGAATCAGCAAACGGTTGCCGCGCTGGTACGCACCATTCGACACGCCATCGCTCGAGCGAGGGCCCGGGTGCCGCAGGGTGCGAAAGAGCGGCAAGTGCAGCGACTAGAAGCGATAGGGCAAGTTGCGACCGGGGTAGCGCATGACTTAGGCAACCTCCTTGCGCTTGCGGCGACCGCGCTCAATCGACTAGCCAGTGTGCAGCTCGATGAGCGCGGGGCCGGAGCTCGAGATGACCTAACACTCGTCTTCACCCAGGCCCGTGGACTTGTGGGCGCGATTCTGGCGTTCGCGGCGCCCGATCGATGCACGACATCCGATGTGGAGTCCCCGCTCGGTTCCACGGCTCGGGTTATTGATCTGAACATCGTCGCCGACGAATTCGTCGGATTCCTCCGCCGCGTCCTCCCAGCGCGCCTCAGTCTCACAGTGCAACGCAGTACAGCTCCGGCATGGGTGAATGGCGATGTCGTCCGCATTCGCCAAGCCATCATGAATCTGGTCTTGAATGCCCATGACGCGCTCGACGGGGAGGGCGACGTCATGGTGCGCGTGACTTCGAGTGAAGGTACCGTGGGCGAAGCGATGCACCGAATCGAGGTCATGGACCGTGGACCTGGTGTTTCGCCGGAAGCGCTGCCGCGGCTCTTTGATCCGTTCTACTCGCGGCGCTCGCGCGGTGGAGGCACTGGACTTAGACTCGCGATCGTCAAATCTGTCGTCGAGTCGATAGAGGGGCGTGTTGAGGTTGCGCACCGTTCCGGCGGTGGCGCGGTCGTGACGCTGCTGCTGCCATCCGCACCACCCGACTCGTCTCCACCGGGCGGAAGCGCCAGCCCCAGCGGCGAGGTGATGCCGTCGTCAGGGGTGGTGACATCCATCCAATACGAAGCTTTTCGCCGTCGGCCGACCCGCGATGCGATGACCCGCGAGGTGTCCCGATGAGCAAACGAATTCGACTCGTTCTCGCTGATGATCACGCGTGCCTTCGCGGTGCGATGGCGGAGATGTTGACGCGTTCCAATGAGTTTGAAGTGGGTGCCGATGTCTCGGACGCTGCCGCGGCGATCGAAGCGGTGCCAGCGCATCGCCCGGAACTCGTCGTGCTCGATGTCGACATGCCGGGGCAGAGTTCGTTCGCCGCAGCAAGGGAAATTCAGTCCGTGAGTGAGCCGCCGCGCGTGGTCTTTCTCTCGGGCTATTGCAGCGATCGATACATCAGAGACGCGATGGCTGTGCACGCGGCTGGCTACATCACGAAGACAGAGTCAGCCGAGCGGCTGCTTGAAGCTTTGAGGCGCGTCGCGTCCGGGGCGCCCTTTTTCTCCCCCGAGGTCGAGCAGCGCCTAGCCGCCGAGAAGGGCGTCGGGCACGGTGGCAGCGCGACGAAGCAAATCGCTGCTTCCTTGACGGATCGCGAGATCGAAGTGCTCGGGCATATCGCCCGTGGACTGAGCAAGCGGGACATCGCGAAGCTACTTTTCCTGTCGCCTCGGACCGTTGAGCGCCACGTCGCGAACACCATGGCAAAGCTCGATATCCACGACCGCGTCGGATTGGTGCGGTACGCGATTCGTGAGCGAATGGTCGAGCCGTAGCTTGAGCGGCGCAGCATGCTGGCGGAGTCCCGACGCTTCAACGAGAATCGTCGTATGCCGATCTCCTACGGTTCGTATCTCAAGGTGCATGAACTGCTCGCCCTTCAGCAGCCGCTGTCTGACGGACCGGAACACGATGAGATGCTCTTCATCGTTATTCATCAGGTGTATGAACTCTGGTTTCGGCAGCAACTTCACGAAGCAGCGTTCCTGAGTCAACGTCTTCAAGCCAACGATCATCCGATGGCGACGGCGACTTTGAAGCGCATGCTGACCATATTGAAGACGATGGTGGCACAGATCGACGTGCTCGAGACGATGACCCCAATGAGTTTCACGAGCTTTCGTTCGCGACTTGATAACGCGAGCGGATTTCAGTCGTGGCAATTCCGCGAGTTTGAATTCGTCCTCGGGCACAAGCGCCAGAAGGCAGTTGAGTGGCAGGTCGAGGGTAGCCCGGAGCGAGTCCGACTCGAACGCTGTCTGCGCGAACCGTCGCTGTGGGATGCATTCCTTCGTTACCTCAAGGCAAACGGGTTCGCGGTACCCGCTTCGGTCCTCGATCGCGATGTCACACTTCCGACCGAAGCGAACGCCGAGGTACAGGAACTCTTGGTGGCCGCATATCGAATGCATCCGCTCGTGCGGCAGGTCTGTGAGTTGCTCGTCGATCTCGACGAGGGCATTCAAGAGTGGCGCTATCGACACGTCAAAATGGTCGAACGCACCATCGGCACAAAGACGGGCACCGGGGGATCAAGTGGGGTTGAGTATCTGCGATCGACGCTCTTCCGAGCCCTCTTTCCCGATCTCTGGGAGATTCGCAGCCGACTGTAACCCGTGAAGCGGGCAGCATCGCTACGTTAGGTGCCTAACAATCGAATTACTTCCTGCACGTCCTTGTCGCCCCGGCCCGAGACGTTGATCACGACGATCTTGTCCTTGGCGAGCGATCTCGCGAGGTCGAGTGCCGCATGCACCGCATGCGCGGTTTCGAGCGCTGGAATGATCCCCTCTGAGCGAGCCAGAAGCTGGAACGCCTCGAGCGCCTGAGCGTCGGTGGCCGACGTGTACTCAACGCGCCCGGTGTCTTTCCAGTACGAGTGTTCAGGTCCAACGCCCGGGTAGTCAAGGCCAGCCGAGCAGCTGTGTACGTCGCTTGTCTGGCCGACGGAGTCCTGCAACACGTAGCTGAGCGAACCGTGGAGAATGCCGGGCGAACCGAAGGAGAGTGGCGCCGCGTGATCGCCCGGGGTCGAACCTCGACCGCCCGCCTCGACACCGACGAGTCGGACGCTCGCGTCGCTCACGAATGGGGCGAAGATGCCCGCTGCGTTCGAGCCGCCGCCAACGCACGCGACGACGACATCAGGCAAGCGACCGTGACGCTCGAGGCACTGCGCCCGACACTCACGTCCAATGACGCTTTGGAAATCTCGCACGATCATCGGAAACGGATGCGGGCCGACGACTGAACCAATGATGTAGTGCGTCTGACCGACCGAGCCCATCCAATCGCGCATCGCCTCATTCGTGGCATCTTTGAGCGTGCGCGATCCGGTCGTTACCTCGTTGACCTTCGCGCCCATCAGTCGCATGCGGAAGACGTTGAGCGCCTGTCGCCGCACGTCCTCGGTGCCCATGTAGACCTCGCACGCGATCCCGAAATGCGCGCACGCGGTTGCGGTCGCGACACCGTGCTGACCCGCGCCGGTCTCGGCGATGATGCGCGTCTTTCCCATGCGTTTCGCGAGGAGCGCCTGTCCGATGGTGTTGTTGATCTTGTGCGCGCCGGTGTGCGCGAGGTCTTCGCGCTTCAGGAGTATTCTGGCGCCGCCAGCGATCTCTGCGAGTCGCCTCGCTTCTGTGAGCTGCGTGGGGCGGCCGACGAATTCGTGCAGAAGCGAATCGACTTCGCTGACGAACGCTGCATCGCGCCGCGCCGCTGCGTAGGCGAGCGCGAGTTCATCGAGCGCAGCGACGAGCGTCTCGGGTACGTAACGACCACCGAAGATTCCGAACCGTCCGCCCGTGTCGGGGACGGCGGTCGGCGTCGAAGACGAGGTTGTCATGCTGGTGTACTCGGTGGCGGCACAACCGAGTTCCGTCGCGTGAGCAGCCATACGGTGTAGGCTGGTCCCGAGAGCGCGTAGAGAGTGAACGCTACTGCAAGTGCGATGTGTGGAAAGAAGAAGCCGACGATGATCGGAATGACGAGTCGGACGATTCCCGCGAAGTCGCGGGGAGCGCGAAGCACACGATTGGCAAAGTGGGCGTATCGCAGTGTTGAGACCATCGCGACGGCGCAGATGACGGTGACGAAAGGCAGGCCGAGCGCGAAGAGCCGTGCGAAGGCGAGGTTCTCCCCGACGTCCTGGGTTGCCAGCAGACTCTGATGGAGCAAGATCAAACTTGCGACCGTGCCCCCGGCGCCGGGCGAAGGAAGTCCCTTGAAGTTGCGGTGGTCGTCCTCGGACGCTCCAGGCGTTTCGGCGTTGAAGCGCGCGAGTCGGAGCGCCGTGCAACACACATAGATGACTGCGATGGTCCAGAGGAACTTCGCGTACACCGAATTTGCTTCGGGACCCAGAATGGTGACAGCACCTTCCGGTCCGTAGTAATAGCTTACAAGGCGCAGCATCATGAAGGCGGGCGCGACGCCGAAACTCACGACGTCGGCGAGTGAATCAAGCTGCGCGCCAAGATTGGATGTCGACCGCGTGAGACGAGCAACGCTTCCGTCGATCGCGTCAAAGAACATGCCAAGGAAGACGAGCAGTCCTGCGACGTAGAGGTTCGACCAATCAAAAAGCTTCGTCGGTCCGACGGGCTTCATCGCGTAGTGAATCGCTGAAAAGCCGCACACGAGATTTCCCAACGTGAGCATCGTCGGCACTGCGGAGATGCCTCGGATGCGCCGCCGACGGGTCGCACGCCGCCGGCGTACAAGATCGCGCAGGCGCTTCGGTCGACGCTCTGCGCTGTCGCGTGGGCTCGTGGTTCGAATCTCTGGAGCCGAATCGGTCATCGGTGCGTCTTAAAATGGTGCGGCGAGGTCGCGCCCCGGGAGACTCGCGCCGGCTGGCGCCTTCGCGTTCGATGCATGAGGGACGAGCGTATCGGGGAGTCGGACCCTCAGGACGAGAACAATGCGTCGTTTTGGGATCGCCCGAAAATCGGAGAGCAGCAACTCGCCGATCGACGGCGGCAGTTCAGCGGGTGGCCCGGGGCGCGATGTCGCTGCCACCGCAGGAGCGGATTCGGTGTCACCCTCGGGATCCGAGTCTTCGACATCGTGTGCGGGAGCGGTCCCGACCAGAATCAACGCCGTCGCCGGCGGCATCTCCGTGCGGATAGATGCCGCCTCGAACACTCTGCCGCGAAGTTCGTCGCGGTTGCGTGCGCCGGAGAATTCGCGCTTGTTCGAGAGGAGTTGCGGCGCGACCTGGAGTTCAAAGATGGCGCCATCCTCGAGCGGGACCGTCCAGCCCCGCGCCATGCAACGCAGCCACGCACTGCCGCTGCCACTGGCGCTTCTGCCCCCGATCGTGGTGCCGCCGAGTCGCTCCGCACGCCCGTCGACCATCACAACACGTCCGTCATCGAGTTCGACTGATGTGATTTCCCGCCAGTCGGGCGCTTGACCGTGCCAGACCGCGATCGCCGTCGTCGTTCCACCGAGTTCGGCGAGCAGCGACGGCAACGAAGCGTCTCGCACCACTGCGGCGCGGAAGCCGTGTCGCTCAAGCGCATCCGCCGTCGCGTCCAGTGAAACACCGCGCACCGCGTGTCGCGTTAGGGCGCGCCGGATCTTGGCGTCGTCGCCAGCGACGGACCACCGCGCCACCTCAAGACCGTCGTCTTCGCCGCCCGCGAGCGGTCGATCCAACACGCTTGCGGCTTCGCGCGTCGCGTCCGCCGGAATGAGTCGGTCGCGCGACGGAGCTGGCGCGGGCGAGCACGCGGCCAAGCCAATCGATGTGAGCACGATAGTCAAGATGTTCGACGTCATGAAGCGACCGGCAGCGCATTGATTCGATCGATGAGTCGACGCAGTCGTGCATAGTTCCGCTTCGAGAATATGAAGTGCAGACGCGGCAGGTCCATCGAGTCGTCCTCGCCCGGGAGTGGCCCGGATTGCTCGAACCCGCCGTGTCGCAGCACGTCGCGGAACTCAGCGCTCAGATCGCTGAGCTGCGCCGCAGACAACGGCGCGTCGAGTCGCAGCACCAGACGATCCTTCACGAAGCGGCTCGACCGATAGCGTCGGTAAAAACCTGTCACTTCAGCGACGGCGGCTTCTGGCGTCGCACAGCGGCGATACAGCGCGTCGTCGTCGGTGCCGATCCATCCACGCTCGCGAAGATCGTCGCGGGCAAACTCTTCCCATGCGTCCCAGTACGTACCGCCAGCACCCTCGACGAGGACGACGGGAATCATGGATGACTTACCGGTTTGCAGCAGCGTGAGCGCTTCAAAGAGTTCGTCTTGGGTTCCGAATCCGCCGGGAAAGACCGCGACTGCATGGGAGTGGCTCAGGAACATCAACTTTCGCGTGAAAAAATAGCGGAAGTTGATGAGCTTGGGATCGCCGTCAATGACTGCATTGGCCGCTTGCTCGATGGGCAGACGAATCGCGAGTCCGAAGCTCGACTCACGCGACGGACCCTCGTGACCCGCCTTCATGATTCCGTCACCCGCGCCGGTAATCGCCATCCAACCCTCTGCGGCAATGCGCTCGCCGAACTGCTTTGCTGCGAGATAGTCCGGGTGCGATTCCGGGGTGCGAGCGCTTCCGAAGATTGAGATCTTGCGCGTCCCCTCGTATCGGTTGAAGACGCGGTAGGCATACCGCATCTCCTTGAGCGCCGAGGAGACGAGCTTGATCTGCCCGGTGCCAGCGCCATCGCGCAGAAACTTGAGCGATGTCGCAACCATCTCGGAGACGAGCGCGGTGTCGAGACACGCTGGATCGTGTCCTAGCGACCGGAGGAGCACTTCGATCGCGCTCGTGACTTCACGATCCCGGCGCAACGAGTCGGCCGACCGTAAAGATTCTGCCGAGCGCGGCGGCCTTGGCGAGGACGGATCACGGTTCAAAGGGCTCGGTGGCACGCGGGCGATGGTACCTGTCCTTTCCGTCGGCGGAATTTCCAAGGCGCACTCACGGCGCCTCGACAGCGCGGTCCGCGTTGGCTCGACCGAGCCCCGGGAGCGGCCGCAGGCTCGCCTTCGGATCGATCACCGGCCCGGACAGCTCAATCTCGTACAACGTGTCAGTCACAGCGCCGACCAAGTCCCGAACGATTGCCATTCGCCCGCGACTGCGGAATGCGGCAGCAATAGTGAAATCACGGGTGTCGACGAATCCACGTCCGTCGATATCGACGCCTGCTGTCTCAAGATGAAACCGCTCGAACCGGGCGAGCGGACCTTCGAAGAAGAAGCTGATGTCCGCAGCACGAATCGCGGTTGAAAGCGGGAGCGCGAGCTGGCTCAAGTCGAGAAGTCGTAGCGTGAGCGCCGAACTCGCCATCGTCGCGTCGCGAATCGCGATGCGCCCGCGGCCCGCGCGCCGTGAGATGTCACCAACGACTCCCTCCAAGCTCAGCCGTGCGTCGACGGTCCCGGTTTTCTTACTGCCAGTATCGTTCGGTGAGAGGAGCGGAGCGAGTCCCGCCTCGGTGAGACGTACGTCGCCCCGGAAGCGCTGGTCGCGCAGATCGAGGCTTGCTTCACCGGCGACGCGGCCGCCAGCGATCGAGCCATCGAATCGCTGCACCGTCAAGACATCTCCGCCCTCCTCCAGCGCGATGACGGCTGTAGCGTCGGTCACGAGTCGGTCATAGAGCCGAACGGACGGCGATGCCAAATCGGCTCGGAGTGTCTTGACTCGCTGCGCACCTTCAAGAAGTGCGTAAGAGAAGTCGAGCGAGCATGAACCGTCGACACTGGTAAACGGAACGCCGATCGCAAAGTTACCGCCCGACGCGCTGACATCCGCCTTCAGTTCGTAGCGCGATGGTGAGGTGATGCCTTGCGCAGGATCCCACACCACGCGCACCTTCGCTGCTGGCATCGAGAGTCGCAAGGCGGTGAAGCCGAGCCCGCGCCGCGCCGTACCTAACGGCTCAGGCAAGAAGGTCGTAATCTCAGGCGTCCACTGATCAGCGTCGACGCGCAGCGAGCCGACAAACTCATGCTGCGCGCCAGAGAGGTCGGCGCGCCCTTCCGCAGCGACCGTGCCGCCGTCGACACGAGCGAGAAGTTTGTCGAGTCGGATCTCGGATGGCGAGAGCGTCATCACGCCCGGCCCCTCGAAACGAAGTTGGGGGCGTGCGTCTCCAATCGTCGCGGTGAGGACGCCCGGCTCAATGAAGGCGTTCCAAGTAAGCGCATGCGCCGCTGTCGACCTGAGCGTCGCTTCCGCAGTGAACCGCCCCTCGGGGCGCGCCGCAGCGTACGCGGCACCAACCGAGTCGCCCGCGGTGCGGCGAACAATGCCTATCGCGAGCGGGGACTCATAGCGAGCTCGCGCTGCTAGGATTCTCAAGTCAAGGTCGGACACCCCGCCGTCGCTGAACGTCGCATCACCGTCGATACTCCAGTCTCCGTCGACGCCGTCACGACCCACCGTCCACTTGAGTTGAGATGCCTCGACAGACAGCGCGTTTTCGCGGGCGTTGAGCGTGATCTGCCCGCCGGCGCGCTGGGCGGCGACTTCACCGCCTTCGAACTGGAACCGGAGATCCCGCGGGGTGATCGTGCCTGTGACTTCGGCTTGGCCTTCGCTCTCTCGGCGCACGGCGAGCGATGCATCTGCGTGACCGCCCGGCGAAAATGTCTCGAAGAGGCGACGTGCTTCAACGCAATCGCGTTCTTGCAGCACGTCCGCCATCCACGGCATGATCGCAACGTCGTTGAACCTGAGCTGAACGTCGCGCTCAAGACCTGGCCCCAGTGTTCCGCTCGCGCTGGCCGTTCCAAAGTCGTCGTCCGTCGCGCCCTCGACGCGGCCGCCAACCGAAGTCAACGTGATGCGGTCGTCTTCAATGTGGAGCGTCGCATTGAGGTCATCGATCGCGAGTGCCGCAGGAAGCCCCAGCGGTGGTCCCGACACAGGATCGACATCGACGGTGCCGCCAGACAACTGAACGTCCATCGCGGTGTGTGGCTCGTTGTTCCGCGCCGTCACATGGACGCGGTAGTCGAGGGTGCCGTCGAGCCGCGCCGCGCCCATGAGCGATGCCGCCGATGTCAACTCTTCGCCCGGCCAGCCGCGCGGGACCTCGCCTTTACCTGGCGGAATCGCCGCGAGAAGGAGCGGAGTAATGCGGTCTCCCGCAGCGACGATCGAGATGTCCGGTGCCATCGTCCCGACATCGGCACCTGGCGTGTGATCTTGGCGAAATCCCACCCTGCCTTGGACCCGCACCGCGGCGCCGCTTCGAGTGACAGCCCGCAGTCCGTCGCCGACGACCGCGATTCCGTCTACGGCCAAGAGAAGATCGCCACCAGTCACCGTGAATGGATAGGGGAATGCCGCGACGAGAATGCACGCGCGGCGGAGCGACATGCCGCCGCTCACGATCGCGGGTTGACCGCGTCCTTGTTGCCGCCGGACAGTGAGATCGAGGTCGACGCTTCCACCCAGCTTGAACGGGCGTGCGTCGATCATGCGCCGCACTCGCGTGAGGTCGCTCGTCAGAATGGAAGCCTCATCAATCGTTGCGTGAGCGAGCCGAGATTCAAGGAGGCGAGCCTGTGAAGTGAGGGATTCGAGATCGCTGTCGTCGAGGAGTCCAGCGGCCTCAAGCGCGGAGGCTGACGCTCGATGAAACAGCATCTCGAACGCTGCGCGGAGCTGTCCGCGAAAGCAGTTGAAAAGCGTGTCGTCGACGGGCGTTTCATTCGCCGTGATGTTCACCTCAATCGCTGCCTCGGTCCCAAACTGCTGCACGCTGCCGCGGATCGTCACCGCTGCGCCGCTCGGCCCCGTCCCACGCAGGTAGTCGATCGTTACGCGGTCAGTGCTTGGCGGTTTCTGCTCAAAGGTGATGTGCGCCTGAACGCCCTCAAGCGGATACGGGAACGCATCGAATGCTCCACGACCGTCGCTAATCAGCGCCTGGCCGCGCATGGCGAGTGGGGCTGGAACGAGCGATCCGTTGTCGCCAGCGGTTGGCGCACCGCGAGTGATGACCGCTTCGACGTCAAGTCGCCACGACGACACGCCGAACGTCTCGAGCGCGGAAGCGACAGGTGCGGGCACTTCGAGCGCCGAAGGACCGCTATTCGGGTGCGATTCGAATCCTCGAATTCCAACGCTAAGTTCAAACGGCGCGGTCGCGAGGAACGACGCGAGCCATCGCCGCCGAGCCGGGACATCAGACCAATCGACTGCGCGGAGCGCTTCGGGGCCGAGGCCGATGGTGAGCGAGAGCTCCGCGGGCAGCGGCACGAGATCTGGATCTTCCGCGCTCGATGCAAGCTGCCCCTTGAGCTTCTCGAAGACGAGTTCCTCGCGGCGGTAACGGATCCGTCCTTCCTTCAGGCGCATCGTTGGCAGGCCACGCGATTCGACTCGCTTGCCATCTTGGAATCGAGCCCAGCGGTCGCGCAGATCGAATCCACGCAGTGTTAGGACGGTGTCTTCAACTTCGAGCTCAGCGATGAGTGGAACCTCGGGCGACCACGCTGCGCGGGCCGAGCGCAACCGTCCTGTCAGGCCGATTGCTTCCGACGTCTGGCGCATCGCGATCGGCAGGAGATCGAGCACGCTGCGATCGAGTTCGATGGAGCCGACGGTGCAAGCAAATGCGAAGGTTCGGTCGTCCCAAGTTCCGGAGATGAGGGTTCCCGATATGGGAGTTCCCGAGGTGAGCGACGCGTTGGTGTTGTCCGTCAGCGCGAACTGAAAGAGCGTGCCATCGGCCCTCGTAAGGTCCGGCTTGAGTGTGCCAGCGAGGATGCGCTGGCCCACCGCGCGAAACGCTCCGTCGGGACCGACGGTTCCCATTTCGAGCTCGATACGCCGAAGGGTCACGTCGAGAGGACGCAGCGGCTTGTCGCCAGCCGCAACGTCCGGTCGTAGCGCGAGCACGTTGAAGATGCCGGGCTCGCTCGTTCGTTCGGCGGCGCGAACTCGAAGGAGTCCGAAGTCGAGGGTCTCGATGCGCACTGTTCCCGTCAGGAGCGCTCCGAGCGCGACCTTGATGCGCACCTGCTCGGCGCGGATGACTTCTCCCGCCGCGCCGGGCCACCCCGGTGCTGTCAGCGTGAGACTCCCGACGACGAGCGTTGAGAAGCCTGCGAGATGGACGTCATTCAGACGTACCTCGCCGCCGAACGCTGATGCGAGCACTGGTTCGAGGATTCTCCGCAACACGGAAGGACGCGTGCAGACGAAGAGTGCGAGACCGAGAGCGACGAGAATGATCGAGAACGCGATGCGCCTGCGACGGCGGCGCCGTCGGAGTGTGCTCCCAACGTGGTCATGAACCTGAGCGTTGTGTTCGTCGTCGGCGGCCATGCGACGGGGGCGATTGTACGGCCTGCGGATGCCGTGGCCGTCTCGAAATCGTTCGCCGGTAGACTTCGCGCATGACTGTTGATCTGCGCCCGACGCATCGAGGGTTGACGTGACACTCCGACCGCGGATTGTCGTCACGGGAGCGGCGAAACGCGTCGGAAGAGCGATTGCAATCGAACTCGCTCGCGCCGGATGCGATCTCGACCTCACGTTCCACCTCAGTCAGGACGCCATAGAGTCGACTGCGCGAACGGCCGAGAACGTGGCGGTGGAAGCAGGCCACTCCATCGTCGTTCGCACCCACCGCGTGGATCTCGCTGACCCAAGTGCGACGCGCACCCTCGGGTTAGCGCTCGCCCTCGACGGCCCAGTCAGTGGCGTCGTGCATAACGCGAGTTCGTACGGCGCCACGCCGCTGGGCGAAGTGACCGCAGAGTCGGCGCTTCGGCATTTCAGGATCAATGCGCTGGCGCCGCTTCTCCTCACGCAGGCATTGGCCGATTCGCTCCGCTCTACGAACGGTGCGGTTGTGCTCTTCTCCGACATTCACGTGCTCGGACGTCCGCGCCGGAACATGCTCGCGTATTCGATGAGCAAAGCCGCAGCGACCGACCTCGTCGCCACACTCGCGCTGGAGTTGGCACCAGAAGTGCGCGTCAACGGAATCGCCCCGGGTGTGATTGCGTGGCCGAGCGAAGCGTCGCGTGACGAGATCGATCGTTACGAAGCGCGCATTCCGCTCGGGCGCGCCGGCACGCCTGAGGACGCGGCGCGCTGTGTGCGCTGGCTGCTGTTTGATGCGACGTACGTCACTGGTGAGACGATGCGTCTGGACGGCGGTCGCTGGCTTCGATGAGCGTTCGTTCGAGTTCTGCAATCTCAGGCGCGTCGGGCGCGATGCGCTTCGCTTCGTCGATGAGCGATCGCGCGGCGAGACGATCGCCGCTCTTGAGTCGCGAGCGAGCGGCCTCGATCGCTGAACGCAAGTCATTCGGTTGCGTGGCGTGCAGGCGCTGCCAGGTATCGGCGGCCTTCTCGTGCCGTTCGAGCGCCGTCCAGCCCCGCGCCAATTCCTCGGCGACGAATCCCGCGGATCGGTCCGCCACAGGAAGCGCCGACAGCAGCTCGACCGCGTCGGTCGCGCGACCCGATTCGCGCAGGCTGCGGGCGCGGATCACCCGGAACGCCACGTTGTCCGGAGCGAGCGTTGTCGCTTTCGTCGCCTTGATGGCAGCAGCCAAAGGCTCGTTGCGCGCGAGGTCGACCTCGGCGGCAAACGCGTGTGTCCAAGCGTCGTCGGGCGCGAGTTCCGCAAGAACCCGCGCGTCATTTGCGGCGCCGTCACGATCTCCAGAACGGAGTCGCGCGTTCCCGCGATGCAGAATGAACTCGGAACGCTTCGGCGCTGCCGTGACGGCGCGGTCGTAGTAGCTGCGCGCGGCCGCTGCGTCGCCCGCGCCGTCGAGGACCATGGCAGTGGCGTGCTGGAGGCCTGCGTTCGCTGCGTCGAGGTCGGCGGCGCGGCGATACTGGTCGGCGGCGGAAGCGCGGACGGCGCTGGCGTCTTGGTGGCGGGCATCGAGCATTGCCGCCTTCGCGAGAAGGGCACGTCCGTAGAGTTCGAGCGACATCGCGTCGCCAGCCGCGGCCGCGAACGCGGCGAGCCGCACACCATCTTCGATCCGGCCGTCGCCAAGCGCTTTCTCGGCTGCGGCGCCAGCGGCGGCACGGTCAGCGGCGGTCGCGGTTCGTTGGCCACTCGGCGACGCGGACGGGCCCGGAGCGCCGCCACCACACCCCGCGAGCGCGGCAATCGTGAATGAGGTCGTCGCACCGACCGTTATGATGCGAAGTCTATGGTTCATGCAAACGCTCTCAAGACGCCGGACAGCGCAGCAGGGCTGGCGAAACCGGATCTAGCGCCGGTGGAATTGGCCAAATCGTACTCGCCGTCCGATGCAGAGCCGATAGCGCGGAGTCGCTGGGCGGAGTCAAACAGCTTTCGCAGCGATGCGAAGGGGAGCGGCCCGCGCGGCGATCGTGAGGCGTACGCGATCTTTATTCCGCCGCCGAACGTGACTGCCGCGCTGCATCTCGGGCACGCGCTCAACAACTCGATCCAAGACATCCTCACCCGCGCCCACCGCATGATGGGGTTCAACACGTTGTGGCTTCCTGGCACCGATCACGCGGGCATCGCGACCCAGACGGTGGTGGAGAAGCGGCTGCTGCTCCAAGGGAAGAAGCGCACCGACTTCACTCGCGAACAATTCATCGCCAAAGTCCAAGAGTGGAAGGACGAATACGAGGCGACCATCATCGCTCAACTCGGTGCGATGGGGGCGTCGTGCGATTTCAGCCGCACGCGCTTCACGATGGATCCGGTCTGCGCCACTGCGGTGCGCGAGGCGTTCTTCCGACTGTTTGCGGACGGACTCATCTATCGTGGCAAGCGCCTCGTGAACTGGGATCCGGCGACGATGACCGCGCTTGCGGATGATGAAGTCGAGATGGAGGAAGTGCAGGGCCACATGTGGTACCTGCGCTACCCGCTCGAAGATGGTTCAGGCTTCGTGACGGTCGCGACGACACGGCCCGAGACGATGCTTGGCGATACCGCCGTCGCGATCAACCCCAAGGATCCGCGCGCCAAAGCGCTGCGGGGAAAGAAGATCGTGCTTCCGATCGTCGGTCGCGTGATTCCTCTTGTCGAAGATGACTATGTGGTCATGCCCGCCGAACTCGCACGCCAAGTCGGAGGCGATGCCACCGACGCAAAGGCTGCGTTCGCGACTGGCTTCTTGAAGGTGACGCCAGCGCACGATCCGAACGACTGGGACATCGGATTGCGTCACGGGCTTGCGGCAATCAATGTGCTCGGACCGAACGGAGCGATCTCGGATCGACACGGCTGGGACGATGCCTCGCCCGAAGCGCGACAGTTCGTTGGACTATCGCGCGAAGTGGCGCGGCAGAAGATCGTCGCGTGGTTCCGCGAGCATAATTTGCTCGAGAAAGTGCGCGACTACGCGCACAGTGTCGGTCACTCCTATCGCAGTCACGTGCCGATCGAGCCCTGGCTCAGCGAGCAGTGGTACGTGAAAGTGACGGACGATCGACTCGCGGGCAGCGCGCTGCGCGCGATGGCGGGCGAGCAGACTGAACCGGCGAATGCGTTTGCCGGTAGCGCTGCTTCTCATGGCGGCGGTCTGCGCTTCTGGCCCGAACGCTACGCAAAGACATTTCAGTTCTGGCACCAAAACATTCGCGACTGGTGTATCTCGCGGCAACTTTGGTGGGGACATCGCATCCCCGTCTGGTCAGGTCCGGCGGTGTCGGCCGATGCATCGGCAATCGCTGGTTTTTCGAAGGCGAAACGCGCCCACTGCATCGCGGGGAACGACGAACAGCTCTTCGTGTGCGTGCGCGACCCGAACGACCGCGAGATCGTGACGTGGCTCGAATCACGTGGGTTCGCGCAGGACCCAGATGTCCTCGACACTTGGTTCAGCTCAGCGCTCTGGCCGATGTCGACCCTTGGATGGCCCGACCCGGCGAAGGTGGGGATCGACCCTGCGCTCCTCGACACTTTTAATCCGAGCAACGTGCTCTGCACCGCGCGCGAGATCATCACGCTGTGGGTCTCACGAATGGTGATGTTCAACCGCTACTTCCTTGACGGCCGTCTGCCGTTCAAAGACGTCTTTATTCACGCGATGATTCAGGACGGCTTCGGCCAGAAGATGTCGAAGTCGCTGGGTAACGGGGTCGATCCGCGCGACATCATCGAAACGCACGGCGCCGACGCGATGCGGTTCACGCTCTGTCAGATGACGACAAACACGCAAGACGTGCGTCTCTCCATCGATATGATTGATCCGCACTCCGGTGAGATGTTTGCGCCGAAGACGATGACCATGCCGTCGGGTCACGTCGTCGCCGAAGCGATTCAGGTGTCACCGAACAATCCATCGAAGCGAATGGTTTCAGGCTTTGGTGCTGCGACCGGCGCGGCGACGCCGACGGTTGAAATGCCCTTGGCACGCAACACCTCGACGAAGTTCGACGCCGGTCGCAACTTTTGCAACAAGCTCTGGAATGCGACTCGATTCGCGCTGACGAACTTGTCGGCGGGCACCGGCGAGTCCGTCGACATCGGATCGTTGTCGCTCGCAGATCGCTGGATCCTCGCACGGCTTCATCGCACCCAGCACGCCATCGATGACGCGCTCTCTTCGTACCGCTTCAACGAGTACGCCGACGCGCTCTATGACTTCGTGTGGCGCGATTTCTGCGATTGGTACCTCGAAGCCATCAAGCCGACGGTGAAGACGAGTCCGCAGCAGCGGCGCGTGCTTCGCACCACGCTCGACGCGACGCTGCGCTTCCTGCATCCGATCTGCCCGTTCGTGACCGAAATGCTGTGGCCCGCAGTCATCGCGACTGGTCCCGCAGGTCTGCCCGGCATCAAACTCGCCCAGAGCGACGTGCTGGCGCTGGCAGCGTGGCCCTCGATCGCGTGTTCCGTGGAAGACTCTGCAGCTGCCGCGCTGTTTGCCCGGGCGCAAGACTTGGTGAATGCCATCCGCAACAAGCGCGGTGAGCGACAAGTCCAGCCGAAGAAGCGAATTCAGCTTCACGCGCCGCCCGCCGTGCTCGCCCTCGTCACCTCGAGTGAAGGCATGGTCGAGCACCTTGCTGGACTCGAGGCGGTCTTGCCGTTGACCTCGGAACGAGCGGCCGACGCGGTGGCGTTCCCGTTCGAGGGCAGCGAGGTCGTCCTCTCGGGACTCGTTGACGTCGTCGACGCTCTTGCCGAGCGGGCGCGTCTGACGAAGGCTATCGTCGAGCGTGAGCGACAGATCGCGGGTTTTCGCGCGAAGCTCGACAATCCGGGATACACCGCGAAGGCAAAACCAGAATTGGTGGAGGAGACGCGGACGAAATGCGCCGAGGCCGAGGCCGATTTGGCGACCGCCCGACGATTGCTTGAGGTGTTAGGCGGTAACACTGACCGTTGAGTGTGCCCCGAAGTTTTTTCGCAACCCATCGGGCACTCGGCCGTTGGAGCGTCGCGTGCAACAAGTTCGATCCTCGGTGCTCGGTCGGCAGTTCGACGATCACTCAGGCGAGGCAGGATTCATGGCCACCGCTGTTGAACATCCGGTCCTGCGATGCGCGATCGCCGCGCTATTCCTCAGCGCCTGCTCGACTCCCACTGCGGTCGCGCCATCGGAATCGTCAAAAGTACCCGCGACCGCGCCATCAACGGGGCCCGCAACTAGAGCGGAACCGAGTGCCGCCGCCGCAGCGGTCGCGGCTGTTCCGGCAGTCACCGTGGAGCCGTGGGTCTGGGAAGGGGCTTCGACCTCGTTCGCCGGCGAGACCCTGATCACGGCGCATTACCGGCTGAATGTCACGTTGCGCGAAGGATCGCTGAAGAAGAGCTTTCCGGCATTCGCAGAGGAGTCGCTTGAGCACTACACCTCGGCGCTCGGTCGGCTGCCGGAGCCCCCTAAACCACTCGTGAGTTTCATCTTTGGTTCTCGGGATCAGTGGGCCGAGTACACAAAGAAGCGGCTTGGTGAAGACGCTGATATCTATCTTGCGCTCGGACGTGGCGGCTACACGATGGAAGGAGAGTCGGTGCTCTTCGATCTGGGCCGCTGGGATACCTTCGCTCTCGCCGCTCACGAGGGATGGCACCAGTACACGCAGTCGACGTTCAAACACGCATTGCCGATTTGGCTCGAGGAAGGCCTCGCGACATACATGGAGGGGCACCGCTGGAATCGCGGCGAGGAGCGCCCGACCTTCGTCCCGTGGCGGAACTTTGAGCGATTCGGCGAATTGCGCGAAGCCGTGCGCGCCGACGAGCTGATTCCACTCGACGAGCTGCTCGAAGGAGCGCCGCAGAAGTTCCTGCGCCGCGACGGGCGGAGCAAGCTCCTGACGTACTACGCGCAGGTCTGGGCGCTGGCCCAGTTCCTCGCTGAGGGAGAGGACGGTCGCTATCGCGCGAAGCTCGAGGAGATCTTGCAGGACGCGGCGGCCGGGCGCATCGCGGGAAAGCTCGCGACAAGTCCGCATCTCCCACAAGGACGCCAGCGCATGATGAGTTCGAAGCTTGGCAGGGGTGTCATCCTCGCGTACTTCAATCCCGACTTCGCGGAGTTTAAGGCGCGGTACGACGAGTTTGTGGAGGCCCTGACGCGCCGCGGCGCCGGCGACATGATTTGGCGCGGCGAGAATCCGCTCAAGTCGGCAAAGTCAGACGCAGCTGCCGCAGCGCCCTCGAAGGGCGCGTCGCCGGGCGAGTGAGACTCCACCGGATGCGGGATGAGGCGAGATCTCTACTGAATCGTTAGGTGGCGCGCTAGGAACTGGGCGACGCGATCCTTGGCATCGGCACCCATTCGTCCGAATCCAGCGTGCTCGAATGGCGCGCCGGTCTCGTCGTAGACGTGCATGCTTATGAGATCCGCTCGCGCCGTCCGAGCGCTCAGCGCAGCGACGAACTCTTCCTGACCAGCGAGGCGCACCCACTGATCGAGGCGATTGTGCAACACAAGAAGCGGAATCGCTCGCCAACCATCGAGGTGATCGATCGGATTCAGGGACGCGACCAGCGCTGGGTCGCCTTGCATCAAATTGGACTGCCATCGCCACGAGCCGGTGGCGCACTCGACGACGGCGGCCGCGAAGCGGTGCGGGCGACAAAGGCGCGCCAGTGTCGCCATGCCTCCCGCGGACATGCCCCCGATTGCCATGCGCTCGAGGTCGAGGCCAGCATTTCCGCCGAGTTCGTGCGCGGCGGCAACGATCGCGTCGACTTCGCTCACCATGCCCGCAATCAGCGGCAGCGTCGCGTCCAGTCGCTGTGCACTGTTGTCGAGGCGCTCACCGTGACCCGGAAGGTCGACCGCGACACTGGCGATTCCCGCTCGGGCGAGCCGCTGGTAGCGCCCGGGATCGAGCTCCTTCGTCACCGTGCGGCCGTGCATCCACAGGAGCCATGGTCGTACCGGCAGAGGCGCATCGGCGGCGGGGTCCCAGTCGGGATGGACGATGAGCGCTGGCACTCCGGCGAGCTTGATCCACCGTGCCTTTGCCGCGAGAGAGAGAGGAAGGGACGACCGCAGCTCCGGCCGATCAGGCATCGCCTTTTCCTAGCGGGTGCCCCGGGTTCGGTTGTGCACCTCTTCCACCAGCAAGCCCGCCATCAAGACGAACGGGTCGGGTGCTCCACGGCATCGCGAGTGCTGAGATCGTCATCGCCGTTCCAAAGTTGGCGCTGCGTGGGAACACCCGGTCGTTCCACGTGCCATCGGCTTCACGCACTTGGAAGAAGAGATCGTTGAGCTTCTCGCGATAGTTCTCGCGCGCCATCGGGGGAAGCAACTGGATCGCGAGAGCTGCGTGATGAAACCCGAAAAAGAAGTAGTACGGGGCGACGCCGTACGGCGGCTCGTGCGTGCCGTTCTTACGGCGTCGTTTTTCGAGGGCTTCCCAGTGCTGAAGGAACTGATCAATCGCGAACGTGAGGCGATCGGAATTGGATCGCCCCACGAGAAAGAGTGCGCTCTCGGTCGCGCACATCCGTCCGATCGCACCGGGAATCTGGTCCGGGCGATCGCGCGCCGGTCGCGCGCTTGCGTACTCGACGTAGCCACTTGCGGTACGAGCTTTCTCAAGCGCATTGATAGATCGCTCAATGACGGCTGGGTCGACAGCGCGGCCTGACGCCTTCGCTTCGACAAGCGCCATGAGGCACGGTGCGGTCATGAAACTCGATGCCTTCCCCGTGGTTTCGAGTCCGGGACTTCGCGCATAGTTCCAGCCGCCAGCGTCGGGAACTTCAGTCGTCTCGAGTGCTTTGAGGTAAAACGCTATGGCGTTCGCGACCGACTCTTCGCGGCCCTTCGGAACGGTCTTCGTCCGCTCAAGTGTGAGGAGGAATCGCAGGGCGTAACAGTGCCCCCAGCCGCGCACGTCGTAGCCGCCCTTGTACATCGCGGAATCGGCGCTCATGAGCGGTTCGTGGATCGCTGCGGTGACGAAGTCGCACGCGCGCAGCACGGCGGCCTGTCGATCTGCGTCATCCGCATAGCCCGCCGACTCCGCTAACGTGCGCGCAACGATGGATGTTCCGCCGACGCGATATCCGTACGGGATCTTGCCCCCAACGCGATACACGCCCTCGTAGGGCCACTCGTCTTTCGGAGCGTCGTCGGCGTCGTCAAACGCCTCTTGCATAGCGACGAGCTTTGGCACACACACCGCGATTGCGTCGCGCACGCGGTTTGGCATTGGCGGTGCTGCCGGTGGCGCGACGAGTTGAACGGCGACGAGGAAAGCGTTCGCGGAGACAAGTGGCATGTCAGGGAATCCTGGCGGGATCAGTGGGAGCGACTGGCGTGGTCTCCGCAGCCTGCGCAGCGGTGAGATAGAGCATGACTCGCATTTCGCGGCCGTACTCGTGCAATTCAGGTCCGGTGAATCCAGGGACCGTGTCCTCGCCCGGAGGGAGTTCCACGGGCGATCGCAGGACAACGAAGCCTTTGTCCGCCATGACGGTGCGCAATCGCGCGAGTTGATTGAGAACGTGGCGACGCCGCGGGGCGTCGAGCATCATGGCATACGGAGGATCGAGGAACACGATGTCGACGGGCTTCGGCGCTCGATCGACGGCGAGCGGCCCGAGGGCGTCACCTTGGAGTGCCGATACGCGATTGCCGCAGTCGAGCGATGTAATGTTCCGCTGGAGGTATCGAAACACCTCGCGATCGCTCTCGATACAGACGACCTGAGCGGCACCGCGGGAAGCAGCCTCAAGGCCCATGGTCCCGATGCCAGAGAACAGGTCGAGCACCCGCGCGCCGTCGAACCATCCGCGGAGCAGATTGAACAGCGACTCCTTGACGCGCGACGTCATGGGTCGCGTGCGGTCCTCGCCTTCCGGGGAATCGAGCAGCCGGGACCTGTATTCGCCGCCCTGAATCCGGATCATCGGGGCATCGTACGGGAAGCCCGCGCGGCGTCGGGCTCGCTCGCCGATGGTCCCGGGTTCAAGTGAGAGGCAGGGCCGGTCGATGACCCGCGTCGGAGCCAAACGTTGATGCGAGATGCGATCGAGATGTCCGTCGTGCGCCCGTTCATCGACGCTGTCGAGCATTTCTTCCGCGCGATGTTGGGTCATTCGGTGACGGCGGGCGAGCCGGTCGTCACGATCGCTCCGAGACCTGAACGAGACGTGCGTGCGACGGTGGGTCTCTCAGGGACGCCTCCGGGCACGTTCACGCTCGTCATGTCCGAGCCAGTTGCAGTGAAAACGGTGAGTGCCTTCGCGCGCCGTAGCATCTCGTTGGGAAGCGGCGACTTCCGCGATGCGATGGGCGAGATCGCGAACATCATCGCCGGGCACGCGGCGCCGCGCGTTCCCGGACGTCGATTCGCCGTCTGTTGTCCGTCTGTAAGCATGACCGATTCTGCGAATCCGCCAGCCTCCGCAAAGGCGTCACCCAAGGCCGCCGATGCGATTGTCTTCAGCGTGCCATTCACCGCTGCGTCTGGGCCATTCCTCATCGAGGTTGAGCTCATGGGAATCGAAGGGGCGGGGGCGTCGGCTCAGGCCGCGTGAGGAGAACGTCATGGATCCGTTACAGCGCGTCATGCTCGTCGATGATTCAAAAACTATGCGCAACATCCAGCGCACGATGCTCGCGCAGATGGGCGTGCCAGAGATCGAAGAGGCTTCAGACGGCCAGGACGCGTTGTCCAAGATCGGTGCCTTTCGACCCGAATTGATTCTCGTCGATTGGAACATGCCGACGATGGACGGACTCACGTTCGTGAAGCACGTGCGCAGCCGCGGGATGACGATGCCGATCATTATGGTGACGACCGAGTCGGAGAAGCCAAAGGTTGTCCTCGCGATCAAAGCGGGCGTCAACAACTACGTCATCAAGCCGTTCACGCCCGAAGCGTTAGCGGCGCGCATTGACGAGACGATGGCGAAGCGACAGGCCGCCTAACACTGCGGTGTGGGTGCGACGCCGTCGTCGTCGCGCGATACGATCACGGCATGCGTGTGTGCGTCATTCTTCCCGCTGCTGGATCTGGCGCTCGATTCGGGGGCGACAAACTCTCTCAAGACCTCGGCGGGCGGCCAGTGCTCCTGCGCACCGTCGAACTCTTCGCTAAGCGAGCAGAAGTCGCGTCCATCGTGGTCGCCGCGCCGCCGGACGCACTCGACGAGTTCCGCATGCGCTACGGGGCGCAGCTTTCGTTTCATGGGGCGCGAATTGTTGAAGGTGGCCGCGCGGAACGCTGGGAGACAGTGAAACTCGCGCTCGCCGCAGTGCCGGACGATTGCACACATGTGGCGATTCACGACGCAGCGCGGCCAGCGGCATCGCAGGATTTGCTCGACCGCGTGTTCGCCGCGGCCGAGGTGCACGACGCGGTCATTCCCGGCCTCTCGGTGACGTCGACATTGAAGCGCGTCAGCGACGAATTGATCGCTGCCGCGCAAGACGATGTGCTGGCATCGGCGATTCTTGGTGAGGTCGGTCGTGACGCGGTGAGTGCGCGCCGCGTGATCGAAACGATTCCGCGGAAGGGACTGGTAGCGGTGCAGACGCCGCAGGTTTTCGCGACGGCGCTGATTCGCCGCGCTTACGGAGCGAGTGATCTCGGCGGCGCTACCGACGACGCGCAGATCGTCGAGCGCCTCGGTGAGCCCGTTGTCGTGGTCGAAGGAGAATCGCGCAACGTGAAGCTCACGACTCCGGACGATCTCACGCTCGTGCGCCTGATTCTCGGCGCACGAGAACCGGAAGGTCGGGCGGCGCACAAGCGATTTTGAAGAGCTGCGCGCGAAGGAGCGAAGCCGAGTGTCCTGTCAGTATCGGTCGCTGCTCGCGCTGCCTCGCGGCGTGGTAGTCTTGCGACCAACATCGGAGAGAGACATGCCTCAATCGCGATCCGGGTCCTCGAGGAAGTCGGTCATCTTTTGGATGGTGTTCGGCTCGCTCGCTGTCGCGAGCGTTCCAATCGGTTGGTCGATTCTTCGCCAACGCGCCGAGGACGAGTTGGCGAACTCGCGCGGGGGCCCCGCGCCGCCCAGCGGAGGGAATTCGCTTATCGCCGACGGCGGTAAGCACTTCGGTGGCAGCGACACTGAGCCTTATGACTTTACGTATCCCACGAGTTGGACGGTGACGTCGGATGATGATTCGGCGGATTCGGCGGATTCGGCGTGTCGCGGGGTTCGGGTCGCGAGTGCAAACGGCTCGATGGTGCGCGTCGCTCTCGTCAAGACGTCCGCAACGGAAAGCGTCGACGAGACCGCGCTCGTTCAACGGATGCTGAAATCAATCGGGGCGGAGGGGTACCGCCTCGCGCCGATTGGTGACGTACAGCAACTTGGCGCGTTTTCAGGAAAGGGCCGCCAGTTCGTCGCGAAGGCGAAGGGCAGCCCGTTGCAACTGCAGGTGCTCGTGGCCAGAGTCGGTGAGGGGCGACTCCTCGCGTTGACGACGTGGATCGATGACGCCGATGCGGCGAACGGCCGACGCGGCGTTTCGATGATCATCAACTCGTTGAAGCTTAAGACGCCCTCGTAGCCCGATGCCCGATGCCCGATGACCGATGACCGATGACCGATGACCGATGACCGATGACCGATGACCGATGGAAGTTTGCCACGGGCGACGCCGAACCGGCTACTTCGCCGCGGCGCTGGGCGAGAGGACCTGATCCTCACGCGTCCCGTCGTCATAACGGATGACGATGTCGAATCGCTCGTCGTACGCTAGGTGAAGTAACGCTGTCGTCGCGCCGGCGCCCACCTTGCGGCGAGCAATGAGCTCGCCCTTCCAGTGTGCTTCCACCGTCCCAGGGCCCGGCTTCGCGAGCGTTATGGTCGACTCGACGGGGGAGGAATAGAAGCGGGTGACGTTCAGTGCGGGCACATACTGAATCTCCCACTCCCACGGCAACGGAAAGTGCCGCCCCGTCGGTCGCCACGCAGCCGCATAGACCGCATGAGCCCAGTCGGTGGGATCAGTTTCGGCGCGACAGCGCTCGTTCACCCAGTTCTCTCCGCGGGGGTCGCTTCCGGTGTCACCGACGTTGAACCAGCGCTCGCCCAGTGTGCCGTCGTCGGCGAAGACCTCGACCCACGTGTGGTTACCTTCGATCTTCTTCCACGCTGGACATCCGACGCAGCGGGCCGGGATCCCGCAGGCGCGACAGGCGTCGACGAGCAGAATAGAAAGACCTGTGCACGAAGCGAAATTGAGCTCCATCGACTCATAGGGACTTTGGTCGGGCTTCTTCCGCTTGCTCGCGTGGTAATGGACGTTGACGGCGTCGTTGAGATGATCATTGATCCACTTCACCGCCGCCGTGCGCTCGGGGAACTTCCATGATTCTGCCTGGAAGCGCTTCACGAAATCGCCGCGCCAATCGTCGCGGCGCTCGTTGATGTTCACGTACGGCAACACGTATTGGAAGAACGTCTGCGTGGAGATCGCGGAACCCCACGGAGCCCCGCGCCACGCCTCATACGCGAGGCGAACGTTGTCGAGGAGGAACTTCGACTGCAATGTCGTTAGATCGCGCTCGGGCATCGTCTCGACGAGAAACACCATGCCTGGTCGCATCTCGGGCGCTATCTCGATGATCGCCTTCGCGAGTTGCTCAGCGTTCGGGCCAGCCTTTGCGAATGCGGCTTCGACGCCACTCTTGTGTTCACTTTCAACGCGGGCGAGTGCGGTCTGACGGACGTCGGCTGCGGGTGGGGCTGCCGGACTCGACTGAAGTACGAGCGAGAGGATCGCAAGGTAAAGCATGGGTGCCCATGCTATCGGCGCGCTGGACGCGGCGCTGGTTCGGCGCGGGGGCGGGTCAGAATCCAGACGATGCGGAGGACGATGGTCAGCGACGCACCGATGACGAAGAGCTGTCCGAGGCGCCACACCGCGTGATCGATTCCGAGCCGTCCGGTTCGCCCAATTTCCTCGAGTCGGCGCGTGGCCTCGTCGGACGAAAGAAGTGCGTTTGCTTGGGCGATCGCTTGTCGCAGATCGCTTGATGCGGTCGCGAATCGGTCGCTCGCTGCGCTCAGCGCCGTGAGGTCGAGTGGCTCGCCCGCTGGTCCCCGAGTCAGGTCGCGAAGGCCGACGCTCACGCGCTCGGCTGCCTCGATCGTCAGCTTCAACTCGGCGATAGTTGTCCGCGCGTCCGGCAGCGAAGCATGAATCTCAGTCGCCGCGCCTCGCAGTTCGATCGCAAACGCGGTGAGGCCAGGGATATCAATGCCCTGGGCGTCATCAAGCGCTGCGCCGAGTTGCTCGGCGGTCACACGAGCTCGGTCGATGCTCGCGCCGAGGGAATCGACGGTGACGCGGCCCTCGTGGAGTTCCGTTCGGAGTTGGGCGATCTCTGGTCGTCGCAGGAACTCGTCGATCGCCTGTGCCGCCTCATCGCGCGCGAGCGCGGGCAGTTGCCGGAGCGCGAGCGTGAGTCGCTCGTCGGCGATCCGGGCCGCCTGCTGTTGCGCGGTGATAGCTGACGGCGAGGGGGCACTCGGAAGTGCCGCGCAGCCGCTCGTGAGGACAGCGAGGAGGGCGAATGAGCGTGCGGACGCGATCACGAACGGAGTCTACTGCGAACCGATCGCGCTCAGTGGACGCGCTTGCCTTCGACCGTGATGCTCGCGCGCTTCGGTTTGGACTCGGCCGCTGCGCTCGGACAGCCCGGACACTTCGTTGACGACTTTCGCCGCGCGACGAGCGGCCGCACGACGAACACGAGCGCTGCGAGCACGATCGCGGTCGATGCCCAAAACTGCCAATCGTGAATCGGAAGGTTCATCAGGCGACTCCCGCAAGCCGAAGACCGTGGAAGGTGAGAAACGACGCGGCGTAGGCGAGCCCCGACATCCACACAAACTGGAAAGCCGCCCACTTCCACGAGCCGGTCTCGCGTCGCGTCACCGCAAGGGTGGGGAGGCACTGCATCGCCAGGACGAAGAAGATGAGAAGACTGGCGCCCGATGCTCTCGTGAAGAGCGGTGTGCCGTCGTCACGGCGTGCCTCATCGAGGGCCTTGATGACGCCAGTGTCGTGCACATCGTCGCTTGTTCCGACGAGGATGGTCATGGTCGAGACGAACACTTCGCGCGCGAGGAACGATGTGAGTACTCCAATGGTCAGTTGCCGATCGAAGCCGATCGGCGCAAAGACGGGCTCTGCGAGCGCGCCGAGTCGGCCGGCGAACGACGAACGCTCTTGGTTCTGATGCGACAGCAATTCCGCTTCGTCGTTGAGCGCCTGGGCTGCTGCCACGTCGGTAGTGATTGCCGCCATCGCCTGCAACTCGGCGGCGCGCGGCGGCGGTGCGGCGCGCGGGAACGCAGAGAGCCACCACATTACGATGCAGATCGCCATGATCACAGTCCCCGCGTTTGTTAGGAACAAACGAGCGCGGTCGACTGTCATCAAGAGCGCTGACCTGAGCGAAGGCCACTTGTAGCTCGGAAGTTCGAGCACCATCGGGCGCGAACGACCCTTGAGGAATGTCGAGCGGAAGAGGAGTGCGGAGAAGAGCGCGGCAGCCGCGCCGACGAGGTAGCACCCAGCGAACGCGAGTCCGGCGAGCACCGCGTTGTTCCGGAACAGGAGCGTCGTGAGGAGAAAATACACTGGCACCCGCGCTGAGCAACTCATGAACGGCGCAACGAGGATCGTTGCAAGTCGGTCATGCCGATCGGGAATGAGACGCGTACTCATGATGCCAGGAAGGGCGCAGGCGTGGCTCGAAAGCAGCGGCACGAACGCTTGGCCGGGCAGGCCGAAACGGCACATCACGCGGTCCATGACGAACGCAGCACGGGCGAGATACCCGGTGTCTTCGAGCAGCGAGAGTAAGAAAAAGAGAAGGCAGATTTGCGGCAGGAACACGACGGTTCCGGCGACTCCACCCAAGATGCCATCAGCGACCAGATCTGCGAGCAGTCCCTCCGGAAGAGCAGAACGTGCAAGCGTGCCGAGCGAACCAAAGAGCGCGTCGATGAGATCCATCGGGACCGTCGCGAGCTTGAAGATTGCGAAGAAGAGCCCCGCCATCACGAGCGCGAAGATGGCGGTACCAAGAAGCGGATGTGTGAACGCGCTGTCGAGACGATCGGCGACGGAGTCATGATCGGTACCCGAAGCGTGTTCGCCACCAACGGACTCCTCGATGACACGCGACGACCACTCGGCGACGGTTTCGTTTGGTTCAACGTTTGGGTGTGCTAACGTTGCTCGATCAATCGCGTCGACGAGCCGATCGATTCCGTTGCCAGAACGCCCCGACACCGCGACGGCGGGACAACCGAGGTGCGCCGAGAGCAGGCTCTCGTCGATCGACAGTCCCTTGCGCGCCGCGATGTCACACATGGTGACGGCAGCGACGACCGGAAGTTTCGATTGCGCGACGCTCGCAAAGAACTGCAGGTTGCGGGCTAGGTTCGTCGCGTCGAGGACAATGACGAGCGCATCGGGCGCGCAATCAGTGAGTCGTCCGCCAAGACACTCGCGACAGAGTTTCGACTCAGGAAGGTCGAGATCGAGGGCGTACACGCCGGGAAGGTCAACGATCTCGAGCGTCTCGCCGTCTCGCGCGCCGCTGCTGCGGGTTCGCGTGCCGACGCGCGCGTCCACCGTGGAGCCGGGAAAGTTCGCAGTCTTTGCCCGCAGACCGCACAATCGATTGAAGAGCGTCGTTTTCCCGACGTTCGGATTGCCAACGAGCGCGACGCGATTGACTTTAGCGCTTGCACTCTGCGAATGACCGGTGCCGCTCACGAGTTGCTCAGACATGGAACCCGCCGTGCTCCATTAGGTGCCGTCGCGTTCCCGTTCGAGGTCGATGCAGGCGCAGGGGGTCGCGAGAATACGCGCTGCCATCTCGGCGGAGATCCCAAGCCGTGTCGCTTCAATCTGCACGATACAGGGCGTTCCCGCCCGACAGACGCGTACTTGGGCTTGATCCGCGAGTCCCATTGCGGCCAGCAGCAGTGTCTCGTGCTTCGGCAGCGAACCGAGCTCAACGACGGCGCGATCTCCACGCTTAAGCTGGGAGAGCGGAATCCGAAGCGGAACTGGATTCGGACTTCGAGACGGGATGTGGTCGGTGGCTGCTGGCATCGGGAGGGGAGTTGAACGCCCGGACTGTATTGCGACTGAGTCTCAGCGGCAAGGCGGCGGTGGTTGAGCTGTGACCTCTTTCTTTGAGCCCCTCGGCGACGCTGGCTACTTCCTGCGAACCCGAGCGATCGTCAGAAGTGGATCGCGGAGCCGTCCGATAGCAGTTCCATGCGCGTCTGGACCAACACGACGTTCCGTTCCTTGGATCTGCTCGCCGCTCCGCTACCAGCAGAAGAGGTTTCGCCCGCCGCCCTCGAGGTCGGCGCCATCCTCGACCGAGCTGTCGCAGCGGGGGCGACTTGCACCCTGACGCGGCAGGAGGTCGGGCACCGCCGTTTGCCCATCGTGGCGGCGCTCGATCGCGTCGGGCCAGGTTCTCTCTCGATTGGGCGACCGCGCTATCGCCCAGGACAGAAGGGCCTTGTCGCGGGCGAACGTCTCGAAATTTCCATCGGGCTGCCCGAGGGTCGTTACCTCGGCGAGACGCACGTCGTCGCCAAGTTTGCGCCCGACGGTGACGGCGGCGGGACGATCGCGTGCCGGCTGGCCCGACCCACGGTCTTGGTGCTCGACGACCGCCGTGGGAACGAGCGCGTCGACATCGCCTATGCCGAGCCGCCGCATGCGGAGATGCTGTGTGCGCCGCGCCACAAGCCGCTCGGCGCGGGGCAACTCGTCGATGTTTCGACCGGAGGAATGCGAGTTCGCGCGATAAACGCGAATGTGCGCGCTGGCGATCGCGTAGTCGTCCGCGCGAAGCTCAGCGAAGAGATCCGCATTCACGCGATGGCAATCGTGATGCACGCTGGGGCGAAGGACGATGGATCCACCGATGTCGGACTGCGTTTCCAAACCGAGCAGCCCGAAATCGAACGCTTCATTCGAATGCTGTCCGCGACGACCGGGGCGCAACGAACGGCCCGCCGGGCAGGGTGAGCTGCGCGCGGCGGGCCAGAATCGGTCGCCGTCGGAAATTCCGATCCGGCGGTGCAATTACTTGCACATGCTGCCGAGCGAACTGAGCTTCTCGCTGACGGTCTTCATCATTCCACTGATGTCGGTGGTCAGGCCAGTCGCCTTGTCGGCCGACGCGCTTTTGAGCTCGGTCATCTTGCCGTCGATCGTCTTGAAGAGTCCGTCGATTTCACCCACGAGCTTCTCGGCGGGTGCCTTCGTAGTTTCGGGCAGCGACGTGACCTTGGACTTGAGTCCGTCGAACGTCGTCTTGGCGCTGTCGTAGGTCTTCTGAAGTCCTGCAACTGCGCTCGCTTGCATATCGGCGGCCTTGTCCTTCATTGCCGTTCCAGCGTCGGCGACCTTCGCTTTAGCGGAGTTCGCCGCGTCGGTCGCTTTCTTCGTGGCGTCACTGATCGGGCTCTTGTCACCCTCGCAGCCGACCATCGTGGTAGCGATGGTGGCGGCGAGTGAAATCGTGGCGAGAAAGGCAAAGATCTTCATGTGTTGGTCCCTTTGAGTGGTAATGAGGAGTTCACTGAACGATCGTACCGGACATCGCTCGTGAGCGGGTCGGTCCGACACACCTGGCACAAAACGTTAGTCCGCGACCTTACTCCGGGCGCTTTGCGGCACCGCCGCCGGCCGACGGACGCTCGGGCGGCGTCAGTCCCTTGTCGCGCCGGTATTCAGCACGACCACTGACATACTCGCCCGGTGCAATCGGGAGGTCAGGTACCTCATCGCGCAACCACTGTTCGTGCAGCTTCTTGAGAAACGGAACGCACCACTGGCAACCCGTCCCGGCACCGAGGCAGTCACTCAATTGGCTAGGAACCACCGGCTCGACACGATCGAGATAACTTCGGAGCTTTCGCAAGCTCACGCGAAAGCAAATGCAAACGTGGTCGTCGGGTTCCATGAAAGCTATTGAGACTCAAAGACGGCATTACTGCGAGGTGCCACGGGTTCTTAGGGCGCGGGAGTCGCTGGCGCAGTCGGTGTCTTCTCCGGGACCGGGGCCTTCGCGGGCGTAAAACTCTCGACGACAAGGTCGGATCGCATTTCGATCCCGGGGCCGATGAATGGTGGCTTGTCGAAGACGCCTGGTTCCTGGCGCTGCATGTTCACCACGAACTTCGGAACGAACACCGCTTGGAGCATCCAACGCTCAGGTGGTGCCGTGCGCCCGAGCCGTTCCGTGTAGCGCCGGGCCTGCTTTGCGTCGAGAACGAGTTCGAACTCATTCCCAATTGCCCCACCGGTGGCTTCGTCGATCCCGACCACTTGAATAACGAGCGTGTCGCCGCGAATCTCACTCTTTCCGTGCCAGAGGAGCCAGTGAATCGGCTTCCGCCACTCGCGCGTTATTGCTGCTGCCCAGTGCTCTAATCGGCGCTGACGAGCGGCGGCGGCCTCACCCTCTTTCGGGGGGAATTCAGTGGCGTACGACTCGCGCGCGAATCGAAGGAAGGATGCGTCGCTCGTGAGCGCGTTGGCGGCGGTCACTGCGACCGGTCCCGCTACAGCTGGCGTCGTCACTGCCGCACCAGCTGCGGCGGCTTCGAGTGCTCGAACCCGCGCCTGCGCCGCCTTGAGCTCCGCCTCAAGCGCACGGATCCGCGCCCGCATCGCCTCGGCCTCGGCCGCGGTCGCGGCGGGCGCGGTTGCGCTCGGGATGGCGGGTACGGGTGTCGCAGGCGGCGTCTGTGGAGCGGACGCGCCGCAGACTGACGCCAGACTCAGCACGGCGGAGGCGGCGAGTGAAACGACGAGGTTCTGCCGACTTTTCGACGGGACGAGGCAGTGGTCATGGGGCATGAGCAACACTCCGGAAGGGTTCGATGAGTGATCGGACGTCTGAGGTCTTCCGCTTGCGACGGACCAAAGGTTGCGAACGGTTTCTCGGAACGCGGGGAGATTGGACGATCCAGCCGATCATTCGGGATACGATCGCCGGTCCGAACTTTTGCGAAGGGGATCTTCTCATGGATGACATCCGCTCGCTGGTAGAAATCGCGCGGCGCCGCCTCGCGCTGACGCGGTTCCTGAAGGGCGTGCACTTGGCGCTTGTGGGTGCCGCCACACTTGCGCTCTTTCTTGTCCTTCTGGCCAAGGCGTCGCCGGCTGTGCATCTGCCTTGGACGTGGCTACTCGTCGGGCTGGCGCTCGCCATCCTCGCCGGGGGAATGTTCGCCGTGCGCTTGGGCGGACTCTCCGCGATCTCGCTGGCGGTTCTGGTGGATGAGCGACTCGGGCTCAAAGAGCGACTCTCGACCGCGTTTGCTGTCCGAGACCGCGGAGACGCGTTCGCTCGCGCGGCAGTTGCCGACGCCGTGACGACGGCGCGCGATGGTCGGACGCACGAGTCGCTACGGCGGAACTTCGCCGTGCAGGCGCCGTCATCGTCATGGATCGGCCTCGCGATCGCGATCGCAGCTGGTCTCTGCACGCTGCTGCCGCAAGGCGATCTCTTCCGAAGGGACGAGCCAGCCCAGACCTCTCTCGCTGCTGTGAAGAAAGAGGCGAATGACGCGATTGCTCAAGTCGAACGAGCGATCGAGAAGAATGACCGTCTCGCCGAAGCTATGGGAAAGAAGACCGACGCGCCGATCAGCGATTCGCAAGATCCAGCGAACGAAATGCTCAAGACGCCCGACGAACTGAAGCGCGAAGCCATCAAGAAGATGAGTGAGATGCAGCGGCAGCTTGAAGATGTACTGAAGAGTAAAGAGGCGCAGTCGTTTGATCTCCTCAAGAAGCAGCTCGCGAATCTCGATCCAAAAGAAGGACCCGCAGAGGAGTTAGGCGACGCGCTGAAGCAAGGCGATTTCACGAAGGCGAAGCAGGCGCTCGAAGATCTCAAGAAGTCGGCGCAGGGAAAGACCGACGCGGAGAAGCAGCAGCTTGAGAAGCAACTGACGGACATGGCTGGTCAACTCGGCAAGCTCGCCGAGAACCAGAAGTCGTTGGAGAACGCGTTACAGAAGGCCGGGCTCGACGCGCAACTCGCGAACAACCCGCAGGCGCTCCAGCAGGCGATGCAGAACGCGAAGAATCTCACGGACGCGCAGAAGCAGGCGATTCAGCAGTCCGCTGCGGCGCAGCAAGCCGCAGCCGAACAGTGCAAGGGCATGAGTAAGGCCATGCAGCAGGCGGCCAAGCAGATGTGCCAGGGTGGCCAGAACGGCGGGCAGAAGCAGGGTGGCCAAAAGAATGGCGACAAAGGACAAGAGGGCGCCGGTCAGAATCAGCAGAACCAGCAAGCCGGTGCCGGGCAAGGTGGCGCGGGCGAGATGGGAGAAATGCTCGGAGCCATGGAAGGAATGCAGCAGATGTTGAATGCTGCGGAAGCCGCCGCGAACGAATGTAAAGGCGGCCAGCAGGGGATGGGGCAGGGCATGGGCCAGATGGCAGGCAACGGGAGTTGCAACGGCGACGGCGACTGCCAGAGTCAGAAGAACGGTTGGCAAGGCGGTGGTGGGCGCGCGTCCGGTGGCTCTGGCGCTCAGTCGAGTCCGACCCCCACGGGTACGAAAGTCCAGAAGGAGAAGGTCGAGTCGACGCAGGGCGAAATCATCATGAAGCAGTTAGTCGAGGGCGAGACTGTTGCTGGAACGTCGCAGATCAAGGCCGAGCGAGTCGCTGCCGATATTGCGAAGAGCATGGAAGGCGGCGTTACCGAAGAGCAGGTACCAACGCATTTGCAGGACGTTCACAAGCACTACTTCGGTGAACTCAAGAGGTACATCGACGCGAAGGCACGCGGTGAGACACCCGCGGTCGCGGCACCGGTTGCGCCAGCGACTGGTGGCGATACCGCGACGAAGCCAGCGAAGTAACGCGTGACGATTCGCGCGAGTTTTCTTGCAGCACTGACCATCTGCCTTCTTGCCTCCGCATGCGGACGCAACGAGGCAGTGGTTGTTTATGTCTCCGCCGATGAATCGGTCGCGCGGCCGCTCCTCGCGACATTCACGGAAGAAACTGGCATCGCAGTCACGCCGCTCTTCGATTCGGAAGCAACGAAGACGACTGGCCTCGCGCAGCGGCTTCGAGCGGAACGCGATCGCCCCAAGGCGGATGTGTTCTGGTCGAGCGAAATCGCGTCGACCGTCGCCCTCGCTCGCGAAGGCGTTCTCGTGAGCACGCGATCAGACCAGCTCGATGCGTGGCCAGCAGAGTTCCGCGACGCCGAGCACCGCTGGTATGCGTTCGCTGCCCGGGCGCGGGTCATTGCGTACTCGACGGAGCGAGTGTCTGACGCCGAAGTCCCCACGACGTGGATCGACCTCGTGCGCGAGCGCTGGCGTGGTCGAATCGCGATGGCAGATCCGCGATTTGGGACGACGCGAACCCACATGGGCGCGCTCAAAGCGTACTGGGGACAGACGGCGATTCCGGGGTTCTTCGGAGCGTGGATCGATGGGCTGCACGAGAACAACATTCGCGTCGTGACGAGCGGCAACTCGGGAGTCGTCGAGGCGATCGCGACGGGCGAAGCCGACATCGGCATGACTGACTCGGACGACGTGTGGGCGGCTCAAGCGCGGGGAGTGAAGATCGGGCTCGTTTACCCGCGCAGCGCTGTCGAGTTGGATCGCCCCGGCGGCGGAACGGCGCTCATACCGAACACGGTTGGGCTGGTGGCGGGGACCGCGCGCGAAGAGTCGGCGCGGAGGTTAGTCGAGTTTTTGGTGTCACCTCGCGCCGAGCGACTACTCATGGCAAGCGCGTCGAAGAATGTGCCGCTCGGTCCCTCGCTCCACGTCGAAAGCGCTGCGCTCGCGCCGCCAGATCCGATGGTCGTCGATTGGTTGCAGGCATGTGATGCCACAGAATCCGCAGTGCGCGACGCGCTTCGAGTCCTCGCGCCTGCGACAGTGTCAGGTGGCCGAGGCGAACCGGCCTTAGGCGAACCAGCCCGAGCCGAACCACCCCCAGGCGAACCCCGATGAGTCGCCCGCAGGCGCGAACGCTCGCGATGACGATCGGACTGTTGCCCGCACTCCTCCTCGTCGGCGCGAGTGTCCTCTGGCCTGCGCTGTCGTTAGCGATCTCATTCCGCGCTGGGTCGGTGGCTTCGTCACTGCGTGCCGAGGCGCCGGTGACTACACCACCAGAGGCCTTCCTCGGTTCGTGGGCGCTGCTCGGGACCAGCATGCTCTGGTCACTCCTGCCCGCGCTCGTTGCGACTTTGGTCGCGTGGCCACTCGGTATCGCGCTCGCCACTCGTGTCGCGCGCGGGGGCGGCCGAACGCTGCTGGTGCTCTCGGCTCTACCAGTCTGTTTGCCGGGCTACCTCGTATTCTGGTCGCTCTGGATGGCCGTCGGCCCAGGGACGGCGGTGGGCGACGCCATGATGCGCGCGGATCTCGTTGAGTGGTTGCGGCGCGTCACGCTCGTTTTCGCGCTCGTCGCGTGGAGCGTTCCGTTTGCCGCGTGGACGATCGCCGCGTGGCGGCTCGCGCGGCCGGATACAGCCGAGCGACTGCGCGCGATCGATGGCATTCGTACGCTCGGCCGCTGGAGAGCCGCGTTCCGTCACGACGCACCCGCACTTGTTCGCGGTCTCGCTATTGCCACGCTCGCGCTCCTCGCCGAGAGTGTTTCGTTCGACCTCGCGCAAGTGAGGACGTACGGGTACGAATTGCGCACGCTCGACGCCACAGGGGGCTCGCTGCGCGATGTGGTGACACTCGGTTGGCCTGGTGTGGCTGCAGTCGTTGCCATCCTCGCAGTCGCGACTCTCGCGCCGGGAGGTCGGGCGTCGCGCGGCAGTAGACTCGCGATGTCGCACCGCGCATTGTCGCGATGGCCGGTTGTCATTGCCCTGATTGCCGCGCTGCCCGCACTCATGATGCTCTGGCGTGCGGCATCGCCGCATGAAGCCGCTACCTTCTTGCGGCTCTACCTGACTGCGACAACGACGTCACTACTCCTCGCACTCTCGACCGGCGCTCTACTCGCCTTTGCCGCGATGTCACTCAGTGCGACGTGGAAGATCGGCAATCGAAAACTGCGGCTTAGCGCACGCGTCGTTGCGCTTGCGTGGCTGATCGCGGCTGCGGCACCAGCGACCATCGTCGCGATCGGGCTTGAAAGCGCGTGGAATCGCGCCGGTACAGCATTCGTGTACGACGGCGCGCTCATTGTGATTCTGGGGCTGATTGCGCGATTCGGCGCGGTTGCGGCAGTCGCGGCGTCGCTCGCTGCATCACTTGAGTCGTTAGGCACGCGATCGCTGAGGGCAGTCGACGCGCCAGTCTCGTGGCTGTGGCGGTGGCGGCTTTCGCGGCCGCCGCTCGTTGCTGCAGGCGTGATGGCGGGCGCGCTCGGCGTCGCACTGGGCTTCAGTGAAGTGGCAGTCACAGCGCGGGTACGTCCGCCGACCATCGATGTCCTAGCGACCAGCACGTTGAACGCGATCCACTATCAGCAACCGGAAACGGTGCTTCTCGGCTCGGCCGCGGCGGTGGCGCTCGGAGGGATCGCTTCAGCGATCGTTGTCTTCGTCGTGTTCGGTCGCCGGCGGATCGTTGGCCTTGGGTTGGCCGTCGTCGTCGTCGCGTTCGTGGCGAGTTGTCACTCTGATTCCGACGTGCCGCCCGGCGCCGGGGGACGTGCCGTTGGAAGTGCGGGTGCAGCGGGGAGCACGCCTCCAGTTCCTGCATTCGTCACCTTTGGCGGTCCCGGTTTCGGGAAGAGCCAATTTCATACACCCCGCACGGTCGCGTTCGATCCGACGACGCGTCGCTTCTTCATCATTGACAAGGAAGCCCGCGTTCAACGATTCGATGAGAACGGCGCGTTTGAACTCGAATGGCGCATGCCCGACTGGAAGAATGGCCGCCCGGTCGGAATCAGCATCCATCCCGACGGTCGCGTCTTCATCGCGGACACGCATTACTACCGGATCCTTGTCTCCGACCAAGACGGTCACGAGCTGGCACGATTCGGCTCGTACGGCAAGGAACTCGGCCAGTTCATCTATCCAACCGATGTCGCATTTGGCGCGGACGGACGGCTGTACGTTGGCGAGTATGGCTCGAACGATCGCATTCAGATTTTCTCCGCTGACCTCAAGGTAATCAGTCAATTTGGCACGATGGGAAGCGGCGACAACGAGTTGAGCCGTCCGCAGGAGCTCGTTTTCGATCGCGAGCGCGACGAGCTCTATGTCGCTGATAGCAACAACCATCGCATCGTGGTGTATGACCCTGAAGGGCGGCGGCTTCGTCAATTCGGATCTGCGGGCGCGGGGCGGGGCGAACTCTCGTACCCGCGCGGGATTGTGCTCGTCGGTGATGGCACCGTTCTCGTATGCGAGTTCGGCAATCATCGTGTGCAGCATCTCGATGCGCGAGCAGGCGACGATTGTGGGAAGAGCCTCGGAATTTGGGGAGGAACGGGAGCCGAGCCCGGACGGCTCCAGTATCCTTGGGACATCGCGGGAGTCCCGGGCCGCATCGCGGTGCTTGATTCGGGACGAGACCGCGTGCTCATAGCGCCGTTGCCCGATGCTCGTCCTTGAGAGCGAGCATGGCACTGGTGTCGAAAGGACGCGACGAACTTGCTTGAGGATTTCCCCCTTCAATTCGAACGTCCTGGTTGGCTTCTGCTGCTGCTGCTTCTCGTGCCCATCGCGCTCCTCGCGCGAAAATCGTGGAGCGCGGTTTCGCCGGGCAAGGCTTGGGGGAGCTTGGTTCTGCGAACCCTCGTGGTCGTACTGCTGACCGGCGCGCTCAGTCAACCCACACTGGTCAAGCGCGGGGAAGGGCTGACGCTCATGATCATCGCGGACCGGAGTCAGTCGATTCCGCTCGAGCTTCGAAAAAAGAGCGAGGAGTGGCTTCGCTCGATTACTGACGTCAAGAAGAAGGAAGACCGCGTCGGCACGATCGTCGTGGGGCGGGACGCGCAGATCATTAGTCCTGCCGATCCGAATTCGATCGTCCCCGCGCTTGAGTATCAGGGCGACGCGGATGCGACGAATCTCGCCGCTGGATTACGGCAGGCGCTCGCCGTCATGCCGCGCGATACTGCCATTCGCTTCATGATCGTCTCCGACTTCAATGAGAACGTCGACAGTGTGCTCGACGAGGTCGCGGCAGCGAAGGCGAACAACATTCAGATAGACGTCGTGCCGCTCGCCTACGAACATGCTAACGAAGTAGTGATTGAGGGGATCCGTACCCAGCCGCGTGCCCGGGTGGGTCAGACCGGCGAGCTTCGGATATTCATGCGTAGTCAAGGCGAAGCGAAAGGACTGCTCACGCTCCGCATGAATGACGTTCCCATCGACCTTGATCCGACCGAGCCCGGCGATGGAATGCGACTCGAACTCAAGCCGGGTCCGACGGTCATTCCGGTACCCATTTCGTTTGATGAAGGCGGCGCGCAGCGCTTCAGTGCAACGTTTACGCCCGACACCCCGGGTGATGACGCAATGCTGGAGAACAACATCGGCGCTGCGGTCACGTTCGTTGCAGGCGGCGGACGCATTTTGATCGCCCATGATTCATCGGTCGAGAGTGATTCTCTCGCACAAGCCCTCCGCGACGGGGGGCTGACGGTGGACACGCGGAGCGCCAAGGAACTCGACGCTGGCGGCGCTGCCTTCCTCAATGGCTACGACGCGATCATTCTTGCCAACGTCGCCCGCGGCGATATTGACCCGGAGACCGACCGCGCGCTGCACTCGTACGTCCATGATCTCGGCGGCGGACTCATGATGGTTGGTGGACCGCAGAGCTTCGGTGCTGGCGGTTGGATCAATAGCGCGGTAGCGAAGACGTTGCCCGTGAAGATGGATCCACCCGCGTCTCGGCAACTCGTGCGTGGTGCGCTCGCGCTCATCATCCATGCGTGCGAGATGGCGCAGGGCAACTACTGGAGCCAGCAGGTCGCGATCGCTGCGATCGAGGCACTCACCCGGCTCGATCTCATCGGCATCATCGTCTACGGCATGGGTGGTTCGGCTTGGCACCACAAACTGCAACCCGTCGGCGACAAGAGCGGCGCAGTCGCGGCGGTCCGCAGCATGTTTGTGGGCGACATGCCTGACTTTGAAAGTTCGGTAGGTACCGCGTACGACGGACTGATCGCAACCAACGCTGGTCAAAAGCACATCATCATCGTGAGCGATGGAGATCCGCAGCCGCCGTCACCAGCCCTGCTCCAGAAGTGCAAGCAGAAGAAGATCACGATTACGACGGTGATGGTTTCCGGTCACGGCACGCCGCAAGATGTGCAGAATATGAAGGCCACTGCGGAGTTCACGGGCGGTCGCTTCTACAACGTGACCAACCCCAAGAACCTCCCAAAGATCTTCTCGAAGGAAGCGACGATCGTGACTCCCTTGCTCATCGCTGAAGGCGAGTTCACGCCGCAGGCAGTCTCTGGCTTGCCCGGACCCGTCCGTGGCTTCACATCGTTTCCCAAGCTGCGCGGATACGTGGTGACGGTTCCGCGCGAAGGCCTGGCGCAGATTCCGATCGTCTTGCCGAGCAGGGAAGGTTCGGATCCGCTGTATGCGTGGTGGAACTATGGCATTGGTCGCTCCGTCGCGTTCACGTCAGATGCAACATCGCGCTGGGCCGCAGGATGGCTGAGCTGGTCCGACTACCGAGCGTTCTGGGAGCAGAGCGTGCGTTGGCTCATGCGGCCAGCGTCGCCAGCGAACGTGAGCCTCAAGACGCGCATCGATGGAGAGACAGTCGTCGTCGAGCTGGAGGCAGTGGGAGAAGACAACCGCGGATTTGTGAACTTCCTCAAGAGCGAAGCGATGGTCCTTGGCCCTGACGGGCGCTCGGTGCCGCTCGAACTTCAGCAAGTCGGTCCGGGTCGCTATCGCGGGCAGTTCATGGCGAGCGAGACGGGAAGCTATCTCGTCAACGTCAACGTGCCGACCGAGCGAGACGGACAGCAGATGTCAGCGAGCGTGCAGGCGGCGGTGAGCGTGCCGTATCCGAAGGAATTCCGCACCGTGCGTGACAACGTTCCACTGGGTCACAAAATCGCTGCGGAGACAGGCGGGCGCGTTCTCGCGATGGATGACCCGCGGATCGTGAACCCGTTCGACCGAACGGGATTACCGATTCCGCGCTCGGCGAAGCGCGTCTGGGATCTCATGGCGATCCTCGCTGCCGCGTTCTTCATTATCGATGTTGCAGTGCGCCGACTCTCCATCGAGTCTGGCGCAGCGCGGCGACTTGCGGAGCGTGCGCTTGGTCGCACTGAGCACGTTGGTGACGCGACCGTCGCTGCGTGGAAAAAGGCTCGGATCGCCGCAGACGGCAAGACGGAACCGCGTGCGGCGGCCGGCACTCTCGAGGAACAGAAAGCGCGAGTCGAGGCCACGAAAAAGGCTGCGGGCGCGCGGTTCGAAGCGGGAGCGGGCGCGCCGTCGATTGATGTCGTCGGTGAGACGAAAGGTGACGGTCGTCCACCCGGAAGTAAGCTTGGCGGCGCGAGCGGCGCGGCGGACGGAACCAATCCGTCGAAGGAAGCTGGAGCGGATGACGCGCACACCTCGCGACTGCTGAAAGCAAAGCGCCGCGCTCAGCAGCCCGAAGGCGGCGAGGACACCGACGCGGGAGGACATCGTGGTTGATTCCGACGCACCGGCGGTGCGCAGTCTGGATCTCGAAGGCGGGGTGGATGACATCGAATCAGTGCGCCGACGTTGCGAAGCATTCCGGGAGCTCTTCCTCGGACTTCGGAAGGAAGTCGGTACTGCGCTCGTCGGACAGAACGAGGTTGTCGATCTCACGCTGGCCGCGCTGTTCGCAGATGGTCACGTACTGCTGGAGGGCGTCCCGGGTCTTGGCAAGACGCTCTTGGTGCGAGCACTCGGCGCGACACTCGGCCTCAAATTCGCACGCATTCAGTTCACGCCCGATTTGATGCCTGCCGACATCACTGGAACGACGCTTTTTGTCGAGGATCCGGGCACTGGTCGACGAAGCTTCTCTTTCCGCCCGGGCCCGATTTTCGCGCAGCTCGTTCTCGCCGACGAGGTCAATCGGGCGACTCCCAAGAGCCAGTCTGCGCTCCTTGAGGCGATGCAAGAAAAGACGGTGACGGTGGGCGGGAAGACCCACGTGCTCGAACGTCCGTTCTTTGTCCTTGCGACGCAGAACCCGATCGAGCAGGAGGGCACCTATCCGCTACCGCAAGCGCAGCTTGATCGCTTCCTGCTCAAGGTGCTCGTGCCCACCGCACAGCGCGAGGAACTGAACGAGGTGCTGCGGCGCACCACTGCGGGAATCGTGCCCGCGCCGCGTCAGGTGCTGGACGGCCCGCGGATTCTGGCCGCGCAGCGCCTCGCCCGGCAGATTGTCGTCGCGCCGCACGTGCAGGACTACCTGATTCGACTCGTCCTCTCGACGCATCCGGGTGGTGAGTTCTCTCCGAAAGAACTCGAGCAGTACATCAGCATCGGGGTCAGCCCGCGCGGTGCGCAGGCAATCATCAGCGTGGCGCGCGTCGTCGCGCTCATGGATGGCCGGTACCAGGTCTCGTTTGCCGATGTGCGGACTGCGGCTGCACCAGCACTCCGGCATCGACTGGAACGAAGCTTCGAAGCGGAGGCCGACGGTGTCACGACCGACGACATCGTGAAGGAGCTCATCGCTCAGTTGCCGACCGATGAGGAGCGTGCGGCGTCGGCACCGCGCGGTCCACGCGCTGTCGTCGCGCCAGCACGCGGCGGGTTGCGTGGACTCGCGGGCGGACTGTTGACCGGCGCCGCGGGGCGGCTGACCGCGACGAGCGCGAGCCCGGGCGTTCCATCGCGCTTTGGCAGCGTGCCAGTCTCCGATCGGAGGCCAGTCTCTGAATCGAAGCCCGTCTCCGAACGGAAGCCAGTCTCCGAACGGAAGCCCGCCTCCGAATAGAAGCCAGTCTCCGAACGGAAGCCACTCTCCGAACCGAAGCCCGTCTCCGAACGGAAGCCAGTCTCCGAATAGAAGCCAGTCTCCGAATAGAAGCGCGTCTCCGAATAGAAGCCAGTCTCCGAATAGAAGCCCGTCTCCGAACGGAAGCCAGTCTCTGATGCGACGCCCGTCCCCGAACGGAAGAGCTCATGCCGCCAACCACCTTCTCGAACAAGCCACCGATCATGAAGCGCCCCGAGCGCGTCGACGAACTCATCGACGGCCGTCTCATGGCGCGGCTGGGTCAGATCGACATCGTGAGCCGCAAAATATTTGCGGGCAAAGTGCAGGGTGAGCGCCGCAGCAAGCGGCGTGGTGTGAGCGTCGAGTTTGCCGACTACCGGCCGTACGTGCACGGCGATGACCTGCGATTCGTCGATTGGAACATTTACGGTCGTCTCGATCGGCTGTTTCTGAAGGTGTTTCTTGAGGAGGAAGATCTCTCCCTCGTCATCGTGGTGGACGCAAGCCCTTCCATGCGTTGGGGCAATCCCGACAAGTTCGTGTTTGCCCAGAGATTGGCGATGTCACTCGGGTATGTCGGGCTCGTCAATCACAATCGCGTCTCGATTGCGTCGTACGGGAGCACCGCGAACGGCGGGGGCTTGCAGCGGATCTCGAACATGCGCGGTCGCCGCCGTACCTCGGAGATGGGACAATGGCTCATCCGACAGGATCCGACGCCGAATCCCAAGACCGACCCCAAGGCTGGCGATCCGTCGACTGCGGTTGGGTTTGACGACGCGATGCGAACGATCGCGCTCTCACGGCAGGGGCGAGGGGTGATGATCATTTTGTCCGACTTCCTATTCAAACAAGGCTATGAGAAAGGGTTGAGGTACCTCGCCGGCGGCGGATACGACGTCTTCGCGATGCAGATTCTCTCGCCCGAAGAGATCGATCCGGCGGCAAACGGAGTCTCTGGTGACCTCAAGTTGGTCGATGTCGAAGATGCCGACGTGAGCGAGGTAACGGTGACGCCGGCGCTCCTCAAGAGCTATCGCGACCGGCTCAACGCATACTGCGGACAGATGCGCGACTTCTGCGTGCGCCGCGGTATCACGCATGTGTTAGTCGACACGGCCGTCGACATCGACGAACTCATCATGGATTACTTGCGGAAGCGGGGGTTGCTTCGGTGACGTGGCTCACTCCGCTTGCGGGCGTGATTCTCTTCTGCGCGACGGTACCGCCACTCGTCGCGCTGTACTTTTTGAAGCTGCGGCGGGCCTCGCGGCCGATCGCGAGCACGCTGCTCTGGAAGCGATCGCTCGAAGACATCCGCGCGAACGCACCGTTCCAGCGGCTTCGATTCAACATCTTGCTTTTCCTGCAGCTGCTCGTGCTCGCGCTGCTAGCGTTCGCGCTCGCGCAACCACAAGTCGACGCTGGCCTGCGTCGTGGCGGTAAGACCGTCCTCTTGATCGACAATTCTGCGTCGATGAACGCCACGGATGTAGACGCAGAACGCGCGGCCCGTTCGCGCGACGGCTCGGGCGATGGTTCCGGTGCTCGCGCTGAGAATCAGAAGACACGGCTCGACCTCGCGAAAGAACTCGCGATTGCGAAGGTTGAGAAGCTGTTCGCCGGAGGCATCTTCGGCGGAGGTTCGGGCGAGGTCATGGTCATCGCCTTCGCCGAGCGCGCCGATGTTTGCTGCCCGTTTAGTGATAGTCGCGCGCAAATCATCGACGCGATACGCAGAATCGAGCCGACCGACGGACGCACAAAGATCGGCGAGGCGCTCGCGCTCGCACGGGCGTTCACCATGACAACGGACGCGAAGGGCGAGTTTGCCGGTGCCGAGCCAGCGGCACTCGAACTGTTCTCCGACGGGCGTATCGAAGACCTCGGTGAGCAGGCGCTGCGCGGTGACGAGGCGCTGCGCTACACCATGATGGGATCGCCGGACGCGGATAACGCAGGGGTCGTCGCGCTTGCGGCAGAGCGCAGTCCGGATTCTCCCGACCGAATCCAGGTCTTCGCTGGACTTGGTACGGGCAACGCGAGCTCGGTGACCACCGATGTGCAACTCTCGGTCGATGGGAACGTCGTCCGGATCACCCCGGAACCAGTGGTGATCCCCGCCGCGACGACAAGTGCAGGGGGAACTACGACTAGCGGCCGTGAGCAAGTAGTTTTCACGCCAATCGATCAGCCCCGCGAGGCGGTCATCGAGGTAGCTATTCCCCGCGCGGATGATCTCGCGGTGGACAATGCCGCCGCACTGACCGTGCCACCGGCCAGGCGACTCCGCGTCGCGCTGGTGGGTGCGGAGGGATTCGTGATTCGCTCGTTGCTTGAGGGCATGGCGCTTGAGGGCCTCGTTCAACTCTCGCCGGAGGAGTTTGAAGCGTCTTGGACTGCCGGCGGCGCAGACGCGTACGACGTCTTTGTGCTGCAGAACTACACACCGTCGGAAGGAAAGACGCTTCCGCCCGGACGGTACCTCAGTTTCGCTGGCGTTCCGTTGAAGTCGCTGAACGCCTTTGGTGAGCACGAACGCTCGCGCGTCAAGAACTCGCGCGACGAACATCCTGCGTTTCGATTCGTGAACCTCGACGACCTGTTCGTCTCGCGAGCGCAGGCCATCAGCCCTCTGCGGGAGTACGACGTGCTTGCGGAGAGCGCCGACGGGCCGCTGATCGTTGCGCTTGATCAGGGCGGCATTCGAATGATTCATGTTGCCTTCGATCCCCTCGAGTCCAATTGGCCGTTCTTGCGAGCGTTCGTGAACTTCGTACCGAACGCACTGGAATGGCTCGGTGCCGCTGGCGAGGCTCTTGCGCTAGCGGGTCTCGAGCCCGGAGAAACCGCTTCGTTTCGAATTCCAGCCAACGCCGCGAATCTCGCGCTCCTGCTTCCTGACGGATCGTCAACGCCGATTACCGTTCGGGATCCAGGTCAGTTTTCCTGGGGGCCGATTCGTCGGGCTGGCATTTACGCGCTCAGCTGGGACGAGCCCGGCAGAGAGGGAAGGCAGACGCGACGATTTGCCGCCAATTTGCTGAGCGTGGCTGAGGGACGCATCGTTCCCTTGGAGAAACTCACACTGGGCGAAAAAGAAGTCGTTGGTGCTCGCGGAACCAAGAACGCGCGGTCTGCGCTCTGGCCCGCGCTCCTTGGGTTGGCGCTCCTGATGGTTCTGATCGAGTGGTGGGTCTATCAACGCCGTACGGCGGGGTGAGTCCGAGCCAGTATGGCGCGGTCAGAGGTCGCACTAAAAGCCGGGATTGAGCTTCATCCGAGATCGGATGACGCCAGGCTGTCCGACAACGGTTCGATAGTGCGGGACGAGCCATCGTCGATCGCTCGCTCGAATGGAAAGCGTCGACTGGACGACTCTCGCGCGTTCGGAAATCTCGCAGACCAGCGTCCGGAGCGAAGCGCTCATTTCGATCGCGCACTCGCGATTGATTTCCTCCCACTCTAGGAGCTTCGGTCCGGCCGCCGAGGTGAACCGATCGAGCGGGTTCAGATCGTCGTCATCGTCTTCGTCATCGGCAAAGAGATCGTCGTCGAGTCCACGATCGAAGGCGACATCCTCACGTGCCTTGCGGTTCGAAGTCTCGGGATAGAGTGGCAGCGGCGGACCGATGAGGTCGAGTCGCGGGATGTCGGACCACTGCACCGCGAGGAGCGTTGCAGCGATCGCGCCAGCCCACACCTTGGCGGACGCGCCGTCGTCGAGTGCGCCAGGCGCCGTGACCGCGAACTCGACGAGAAGCTCACGCGCGCCGACGGCGAGTTCGAGGCGCACTGATCCCTCAGCCCAGCGCTCAAGAAAGTGAAGGAGGACCTGATTCGCGATCGACGCTGTCCGCGGTCGGACCTCGGGCGGGAGTTCGGATTTCCAAGCGGAATCGACGATTATCCGTTCCAGCGTTTCCGTGGAGAGCGGATTGGGAAAGCGGGGGCGTGCGATCGCCGCTCCGCCCGCAGTTGCGGTCAGTGAAACCATGTTGAACCTCCAGAGATTGGCAACGCCGGTTGACTACCGGCTGCCCAGTGCATTTGCAAAGCGAGTGATCGGATGATGCGCCACTGAGTCCGCTCGACGTACCCCACGACGAGCGATCCACCGACGTCGCCAAACTACCACGGAATTCGCTCCCCCCTCGAAAGTGCGGACTTATTTCTTACGGACCGGTCCTCGTGCGCGCGACCGTTGGAGGCCGTCGCTCGCCGCAGGCAGGCCATCGCGTCGGCGGGGAGCCAAAGGACGCCGCTTCGTGCCGGGGGTCGATCTCGTCAATCATCACGTCCTCGGCCTCGGCAAGCCGTGACGCCTCGGCGCGAAGCAAGTCCCTGCGGCGCTTGAGGCCCTCATCCGGCACTTCGTGCCACCTTCTCCCGCATGGGAGTAGGCGCGGCGACCAAGACTTGGCGCGGGAGAAGGACCCAACAACGACGCGCATTGCTCCTCTCCCACATCGTGGGAGAGGACAGCCGTCGCCGACTGAGGCGGCGGTAGGTGAGGGTGCGCGGGCAGCGGCAGCGCCACGGAACGCACTTCGCTCGGGTCGAGCCTCACGCCCGCGCCGCGAGCTCCTTCATCACATCGGCATCGATGCCGAGAAACTCGCGCATGTGCTGGTCGTAGATCTCTTGGTCGCGCTCACGCGAGAAGTCGAGCCGCAGCTCGTTGATCACTTTGGTTCCTTGGCCGATCCAGTCCTTCCATGTTTCACTTGCGATGTTCTCGAAGATCCACTGACCCACGGCGCCGCGGAACGGCGGCTTATCCAGTTTCGTGCCCGGTCGACCGCTTCGTCGACACATGAACGTGCCGCTGGCGAGCAGTCGCGCGGCAGCTTCGTCGACCTCTTTGGCGAGCTTGGGTGGCTCGCGTCCGATCGATCGGAGCAGCTCAGCCATTGCCGTTTGCGGCATGCGATCGCCCTTTGACGCTGCGACGGCGAAGCCCTTCTCGAGAAACGCCACGGCGCGATCGGCCCAACCAGCGTCGATCATTGCTTTCCCGCCCAGCTGGTACGCCTTACTCATATCGCCGTTCACCTCAACGCAGCGCTCGAAGCATTTCGCCGCTTCGGCAGCCCGCCCAGCCTGCAAGTAGGCGTTGCCAAGGCTGAAGTGCGCCATGTCGTTGTCGGGGTCGGCCGAAGCCATCTTCTCGAACTGAGCGATGCGATCGGCGAGGTCAGTGGCGTTCATGCTGGCGATCGTACTGGCGGACCGTGGAACCTCAAGAAGAGGCGGATTGCTGAGGGATGACAAGCGATGTGTGCGAGTCGCTCTCATCCCGTATTCTCCCACCCGATGACGCGCCTAGCGACGAGTCTCTCTGGAGTCCCGCTCACGAATCCGGTGATTGCGGCTGCAGGAACGTGCGGCTACGTCCGTGAGCTCGCCGACGCGATCGACCCCGCCAAGATCGGCGCGATCACGTCGAAGTCGATCACGCGCGAGGAACGGAGCGGCAACGCACCGTGGCGCATGGTCGATGTCCCGGGCGGAATGCTCAACGCCATCGGACTCGCGAACGTTGGGCTCGAACGGTTTCTAGTGGAGAAGCTCCCCTCGGCGCGCGGACTTGGGTGTCCACTGATCGGATCGATTGCGGGTCACTCCGTTGACGACTATCTCGCGGTCGCAAGTGCGTTTGATCGGGAAGAGACGCTTCCTCTGGTCGAGCTGAATGTTTCGTGTCCGAACACCTCGGACGGGCTTCAGTTTGGCGAGCATCCCGAAGCGCTGCGCTCGCTCTTACGCGTCATCCGTCCCGCGCTCGCGAAGACGAAGATGCTCGTCAAGCTCTCGCCGAATGTCGGCGACATCGTTGGCATGGCGAAGGCGGCAATCGACGGGGGAGCCGATGGCCTCACCATGATCAACACCGTGAGTGCGATGGCGATCGATGTCGAACGTCGCGAGCCGCGACTGTCGCGCGGCATGGGCGGACTAAGCGGCACCGCGATTCATCCGATTGCGGTGCGCATGGTGCATCAGGTGTATCGCGCGGTCGCTCGCGATGCCAACGTCCCGATCGTCGGGCTCGGCGGCGTGCTGGCGTGGGAAGATGCAGCAGAGTTCATCCTTGCTGGAGCGGCGTGCGTCGGCGTCGGAACCGGACTCTTCGTCGATCCGCGCACGCCAATCGCAGTTGTCCGCGGCCTTGACCGTTGGGTCGAGCGGCAGGGGTGTCGTTCGATTCAGGAACTTGTGGGAGCTGTTAGGACGTGAGGCATCTCCGGCGATGAAACGAAAGGAACGCGAACGCTTCGATGCGATCTTTGAAGAGGTGTTAGGGTCGCTGCCGCCAGCGATTCACCAGTTGCTCGACGAAGCGCCAGTCATTCTCGAGGACCGGCCGACAAGAGCGATGCTGAAGGAACTCGGTATCGACCCCGCAGAAGACGACCTCTGTGGATTGCACACCGGCGTGCCGCTGACGCATCGTTCCGTGAACGATCACGGCGTGCTGCCAGACGTCATTCATCTCTTCCGCGAAGGGATCATCGATCACGCTGGTGGCTGGGACGCGGATGAAGACGAGGACGGGCCGTTCGGCGGCGAGGCCCGCATTCGCGAAGAGGTGCGAATCACGCTGCTTCACGAGCTCGGACATCACTTCGGTCTCGACGAGGAAGATCTTGAGCGCCTCGGGTTCGGCTGAGTCTGGCACCGGAACCCGACTGGTCGCGACCACAATCGGTAGAGGTCCAAGAGTGCCTTGGACACAAGGATGAATCATCATCGCGCGATTTTCAACTTCCGCGCGCGCTCGTGCCGAAGGTCGTCTTTACGTGAACGCTGCGAGCGTTCAACGCGTCAGGCACACAGGAGATAGGGGCGCCCCATGCCGAACAAAAACGAGCTGATCGACCGCATTCGCCAGATCAACCTCAGTGCCGATGGGCGGTGGCTTGAGGCGTTCGATCAACGGGCGTTGATGGACTATCTCGAGCACCTTCAGGTCGTCATGGAGCCTCGCGGACGCAACAGCATCTGGCGTCGACGCGGCGATACCGCGGCCGTGGTCGGCCGGACTGAATGAAATTCTCCTGCTGCGGTCCTTGCGGACCGTTACAGATCGTTGAGCCTAGTCGTCGTCGCGCGTGATGCCCCTTCAGAGAGGTGGGCTTCCGCGCGGCGACAGCCTTTCAATGCACCGCTACTGCCGCGCTGTTAGGCTCGCGCTTCTATGGAACGCGACCGCTTTTCCGCTCTCGCCCACGCGGGGCTCGACTATGCAGGACCCTTCGGCGCATCTGTCTTCGAACGGTTCCTCGATCTGTTTGAGCCTATAGCCAGATGGACGAGCGCTCCACGTCGCTCGATGTCGGCTGTTAGTCCTGCACCACGCGCATCGCGATGAGGTCTTGCACGTCGATGAGGCCGACCGGCTTTCCCTCAAGATCCACGACGGGAATCTCATCGAGGCGACGTTCGCGCACGAGCTGCACTGCGTCGCGCACGAGGCTGTCGGTGGTGAGGCGCTGCGGCTGTTTCGTCATGCGTTCACTGATCGGTCGGTCAAGTGCGGAGAGATCACCTGCATTGACGAGCCGGCGCAGATCGCCGTCCGTGAAAATGCCGGACAAGTGACCATGGGCGTCGACTAACACGACCGCGCCGGCGCGCCGCGCGCCGCCTGCCGAACCGAGCGCGCTCCGCACCGTGACATCGTCGCGAACGACGGGAAGGTTGTCGCCAACCCGAAATCGGATCGCTTCTGTCACTGGACGGAGGCTCGCGCCCAGCATTCCGCCCGGATGATGCTTGTGGAAGTCATCAGCGGCGAAGTCGCGCCGACGGGCGAGCGCCAGCGCCAGCGCATCACCCGCCGCTAACATTGCGGTGGTCGATGCAGTTGGTGCGAGTCGGAGCGGGCACGCTTCAACGATGTCGCCGAGATTGAGGTGGACGTCGCATTGTCGCGCGAGGCTCGATGCGGGCTTGCTTGACATGCCGATTCGGATCACGCCATCAGCTTTGAGGATGGACGCGAGTGACACGACCTCGTCGGTCTCACCGCTGAAGCTCAAGAGTAAGACGATGTCGCCGGGCCGGATGCGACCAAGATCGCCGTGGACTGCCTCCGCCGGATGAACGACGTGCGACGGTTGTCCGAGACTCGACAGCGTCGCCGAGATCTTCGCGCCGATGAGGCCGGACTTCCCCATGCCGCAGACGACGACGTGGCCCCGGCATGCCTCGAGCAGGTCGAGGGCGCGGTGCCAGCCGTCAGCGTCTGCGGACTGAAGCCGTTCTGCGAGCCGGCGCACCGCGTCGGCTTCGGCAGCGAGGGCGTCGACGAGAAACGAGCGTTCAGCAGCCTTCGCCGCGTCCGCAGTCGCCGCTTCTGCAATCGATAGCGAGGCGACGGTGCTCAGTGCTGGTGTGCTGCTCAAGGGTTTGGCGCTCCCGGCCATCTCCCGATTCTACTGGACGACTCTGACGAAGCCTGCGGTACGCTCTTATGAATGTCGTCGGAAGAGATCGAACTGCCGCCCGCCCACCCAGCCGCCGAGCGCGCGGCCAGACCAGCACATGAGGGCGAATACCAAGTTCGGCTCTCGAGCTTTCAGGGGCCGCTCGACCTTCTGCTCTACCTCATTCGTCGTGCTGAGGTCGACATCGAGAACATTCCGATTCACGAAATCACCTCGCAGTATTTTCGATACCTCGAACAGATCCACCGAATTGACATTGACCTCGCGGGTGAGTTCTTGGTCATGGCGGCGACACTGATCGAGATCAAGTCGCGGACGTTGGCTCCGAAGCCGGAGGATCCAAACGCTGCGCCCGCCGACGTGAGCGGCGATTCCGGCGATCCACGTACCGAGCTCGTTGAACAGCTTCTTGCGTATCAACGCTTTCGAAATGCAGCCGAGCAGCTCGACCGATTGCGCGACGAATATGCGCGGCGCTGGGCTGCACGCGCTCGTCCAAGCGACGCCGAGCATCGCAGCACAGTCGACGACGATTCAGCGGGCGAGATCGATGTCGAAGACGCGCATCTCTTGGATCTCTTTGAAACCTACGAGCGCATCATCAGCGCGATCGATCTGACGCGACTGGGCGAGCACAAGGTTGCCTACGACGACACGCCGATCACGCTGCACCAGACCGATCTCCTCGATCGACTGGAACGGTCGCCCTCGCGATCGCTCACGCTGCGATCAGTGTTCGAGGGACGGTCGCGCGGCGAGATGATTGGGCTCTTCCTCGCCACACTTGAACTCGCACGGCAGCGGAAAGTACTGATTCGCCAAGACGACGTCGCGGGAGAGATCGAACTCGAATTGAACGCTGAGGACGACGGCGTGATGAACTTTGAGTCTGCCGCTACCAGCGCCGCGAGCCCAGCGCCGCGAGTGCCGTGAAGCCAGCTAGCTAACGAATCGCGCCACGGCTGCGCAGCGCGGCGAGAACGCGTTGCGCGCACTCGTCCGGTCCCAAGGCATCACTTGCGAGCACGAGATCTGCATCTCGCGGCGTTTCGTACGGGACGTCGATCCCCATCACATCGCGCAACACGCCAGCTGCTGCGTCGCGGTACACCCCGCTCGGGTCGCGCTCGCGGCAACGCTCAAGCGGCGCGGCGAGATGAACGAGAAGAAATTGCTCGGCCCCGATCAGAGTACGACAGCGAGAGCGCATGTCCTCCTGTGGTGCGGCGAAGGCGGCGAGCACTATGAGGCCAGCTTGATTCAGTGTGCGAGCGAACTCCATTGAACGCCGCATGTTCTCCGAGCGATCGGCGGCGCTGAAGCCGAGGTCACGGCTGAGCCCTTGGCGCATTGCTGAACCATCGAGGACGACGCACGTCTTTCCAAGGTCGAAGAGCGCGCGTTCGAGTGCGCGAGCCGTTGCGGTCTTTCCCGAGCCGGAAAGCCCGGTGAAGAGCACGGTGACCGGGACTTGTCCGAGGCGCGCCGTGCGCTCGGCGGTGGTGACACCGCTCATTGACGCGCGGAGATGTGCATTGGTCGGATCGAGCCAATGTCCCATAGCGCTCGCATCAATCATGCCTGCGGCGACGGTCTCGGCGCTGAGGCGATCGATCATGATGAACGCGCCGGTGGCTCGGTTACTGCCATAGGAGTCGAACACGAGCGGTCGCGCTGTCCTGAGTTCGACGACGCCGATCTCGTTCAGGCCAAGTTCGCTCGCTTCACGCGATTCCAGAGTCTCGACATCAAGTCGATGAACGACGCGACTCACGGTTGCCGGAGTTTCGTGCGTCGTGTGTTTCAAGAGGTACTCGCGTCCGACGGTCAGCGGTGCCTCGGCCATCCAGACCAGTTGGGCGGCAATTCGGTTCGAAAGAGTCGGACGGTTGTCAGGGTGCGCGATGACATCGCCGCGGGCGCAGTCGACTTGATCGGCGAGGACGAGCGTCACTGCATCCCCAGCACGAGCTTCCGCCACTTCACTCTGGCCTTCGGTGGGGAACGTCACAATCCGTGCCACCTGTGTGGCGCGGCCAGCGGGGAGGACAACGACAGCGTCGCCGGGGCGTACCGCGCCCGATGCGACGGTGCCAGCAAAGCCGCGGAAGTCACCCGAGGGGCGCAGGGCAAGTTGCACGGGGAAGCGGAAGTCGACGCGGTTGAGCGCGGCGTCGACGGGAAGTGTCTCGAGGAGCTCGAGCACGGTCGGGCCGCTGTACCACCCGAGGCGCTGGCTACGCATCGTCACGTTGTCGCCGTCGAGCGCAGCAATGGGAATAAACGAGGTTTCGCGTCGCGGTAGCTTGAGCGCGAACGCCTCGAACGCAATCCGCACCCGTTCAAACGCTTCACGGTCAAAGTCCACAAGATCCATCTTGTTCACCGCCACGATCACTTGACGGATGCCTAACAAGCTCGTGATCGTCGTATGTCGGCGCGTTTGCGTCGTCACACCGTTCCGGGCGTCGACGACGAGAATGGCCAAATCGGCGGTACTCGCGCCGGTGGCCATGTTGCGTGTGTATTGCTCGTGCCCTGGCGTGTCGGCAAGAATGAAACGCCGTTTTTCGGTCGTGAACGTGCGATATGCGACGTCGATCGTAATGCCCTGCTCACGTTCCGCCTTCAGGCCGTCCGTGAGGAACGCGAGGTCGGTCTTTTCACCTTGACTACCGCGGGCGCGGCTGTCCTTTTCGACAGCTGCGAGCACATCAAGCGGAACAGATTCCGTTTCGAGCAGCAGCCTTCCGATCAACGTGCTCTTGCCGTCGTCTACGTTTCCGCAGGTGAGGAAGCGCAGCAGCTCCTTTCGCTCGTGCGCAGCCAGCCACTCATCGAGCAATCGCGCGGCGTCGACCTTTGGGGTGACAGGCTCCATTAGAAGTACCCCTCGCGCTTCTTGTCTTCCATGCTGCCCGACGCATCGTGATCGATGACGCGCCCTTGCCGCTCCGAGTAACGGCTCGCGATCAGCTCAAGAATAATCTCGTCGAGCGTCGATGCGACGCTCTCGACTGCGCCGGTCAACGGCCAGCAACCGAGAGTTCGAAAACGCACGGACTTCTGGGTGGGCTGCTCATCCGGTTTGAGTTTCATCCGATCGTCGTCGAGCATGAGCAGCGTTCCGTCACGCTCGATCACTCGGCGCTTCGCCGCGAAGTACAGTGGGACGACCGGCAGCTTTTCGCGCTTGACATAGAGCCAGACGTCAAGCTCAGTCCAGTTTGAAAGCGGGAAGACGCGCACGCTCTCGCCGGGACGCAGTCGTGTGTTGTAGATGTTCCAGAGTTCGGGGCGCTGGGCTCGAGGATCCCAGCGGTGGTGCTCGTCACGGAGCGAAAAGACGCGCTCTTTCGCGCGCGACTTCTCTTCGTCGCGACGCGCGCCCCCGAACGCAGCATCGAAGCGGTGAAGGATCAGCGCTTGACGCAGAGCCTGCGTCTTCATCACGTCGGTGTGCACGCGGCTGCCGTGCGTGATCGGTCCGACGCCTGCGGCCACGCCCTCCGCGTTGCGATGCACCAGAAGTTCGAGTCCGAGTTCGCCCTTGACGTAACGATCGCGGTACTCGTACATCTCCTTGAACTTCCAACCGGTGTCGATGTGGAGCACAGGGAACGGCAGCGTCCCGGGCCAGAACGCCTTCCGCGCGAGATGCAGCATCGCGGTCGAATCCTTGCCGACCGAATAGAGCATCACGGGACGCTCGAACGACGCGACGGTTTCTCTGATGATGTAGATTGCCTCCGCCTCGAGTTGGTCGAGATGGCGGATGCCGATTTGTTCTGTTCCAAGGGCAGGCGGCATGAGTTCGGAACAAATAGCATGGATCGTGATGGAACGCAGCGACCTATCTCAACCTGTGGTCTGGAGCGACGGACTTGTTCAACGTGCGGACCGTTCGCGACGGCTTGGCCACGGCTCGGCGACGGTCTGGTTGACGGGGCGTCCGTCATCAGGGAAGAGCACGATCGGGGCGGCACTCGAGCAGGTGCTGTTGCACCGTGGTGTCCTCGCGTACCGCGTCGACGGCGACAATCTTCGCCACGGACTCAATGCCGACCTTGGCTTCACGGCCGCCGACCGCGCCGAGAACGTGCGCCGGGCGGGAGAAGCGTGCGTGCTGCTTGCTGATGCCGGGCTTGTTGTGATCGCCTGCTTCGTCAGCCCCTACCTGAGCGACCGGGCGCTCGTGCGCGAACGCCACGCGCGGGCCGGGATCCCGTTCCTCGAGGTGTTCGTAGATGCTCCGCTGGAAGTGGCAGAGGCACGAGACCCGAAAGGTCAGTATCGGAAAGCACGGGAGGGAAAAATCCCGAGCTTCACCGGCATCGACTCGCCGTACGAACCTCCTGAGCGCCCCGAGCTCTGGCTCCCCACAACCGAAGTCTCGGTGGCAGAATGTGTTACGGCGATCGTCGCGCGGCTCTTCGAAACGATTCAGCCGAGTCCGAACGCGACGTGACGGTCATCGTGCTGCGCAAACGTCGGCGCATCGCACGTTTGAATAGCGCGAGCATGGAAAAATTCTCGGCACGCCCTTGCTGCTGGGTTAGATTCGTCATGCCCACGGCTTCGTAGCCTTGGGGTCTCGCGTCGGCTTAGTTCCCTTCAGAGCCCGCGGGGCACCTTGATTCGTGGTGAAGAGAGCTAAGGAGAAAGTGCATGAAGCGCATAAGCGTTCTTTTGAACGTCGTCGCGGCTGGTGTCGGTGCAACAGCGCTGAGCGGCGCGGCGGCAGCGAACGGTCTTACCTTGACCTTCCAGGGGTTCGGACCGAGTCTGTCGACGGCGATCCATTACGACGCGTCGGCAAGCTACGGCGATCCGACGGCAAATTCGTTCGACAACATTCCGGCTGGCCAGATCAAATTTAGCGGCGGTCTTGTGACGTACTGCCTGCAAGTTTTTGAAGGCTTGCCACCCGTTGGCGGAACCGCGCGCTGGGACCTCGCCCCGCTTGCGAGCCTTCCCGAGGCGCCACCAGCGCCGGGTCCGATGGGCGGGCTGCTTGCTGAGTTGGTGACTGATCTCTACGCTCGGCACTACTACGGTTCACTCGCGACTGCGGCCGATTCGGCGGCTTTCCAAGTGGTTCTGTGGGAACTGACGCACGAGAACTTTGACGAGTCGGGGGGAAGCGCCATTGCCCTCCTGAGCCAAGCCGACCTTTCGCTCGGCGCATTCCAGCTCGACACGTCCTCGTCGATCTTTGCCCTCGCTGCGGCGTATCTCGCCGACCTCGGCGCTGGCGGAACGTTGCTCGGTTTCGGCGGGATTCATGGTCTCACCAACCCGCAGTTCCAAGATCTCCTCACGGTTGTCCCAATTCCGGCGCCGGTCCTTCTCGGTGGCCTCGGACTTCTCGGCGTTGCCGTACTTCGTCGTCGCGTGAAGTAACGCCTCCCCAAGCGACGATCTTGGCGGACGATCTCTTTCAGAGACCGGTCGGCTGTTGCACTCAAGGCCCGTCGCGCTCGCGGCGGGCCTTCTCCACGCGCGATGTCATCACACGCCCGGGCCCGCTGCTACCAGCAGTTCGGCGAGGCGGGGCGGCGCCACGATGATGCCGCGGTTGGCATCGAGCGTCGCTCCGCGCGCGAAGTCGAGCTCCTTGCCGTCGAGATCGCAAGCGACGCAGCCTGCTTGGCGCGCGATGCACACTCCAGCAGCGTGATCCCAAACACACTCGGCGCGATGCACATCGCGCGGGATGCGGAGATACGCGTCGGCGCGGCCAGCGGCGACGAGCACGTACTTGGCGCTCGAGTCGATATGCACACACCCGGCGATCCGACCGACGCGCTCGGCGAGCGCGGCAGCGGCGTCAGCATTTCCGTGCGCCGCTTCGAACGAGAGAGCGAGACGAATTGGATCGCCGCGTTGCCAGTTGCCGGTCGCGAGCGGACGAATGTCGCCACCAACGAGCGAGTCAACGCGGGCGATGTCACCGCTGGCCGCCGTCGCGATCACGCCGGGCGTCGCGACAACCGATGGATCGGGCTGCGTGATGTCGAGACTGGGGCACCCCATGGTTCCCTCGATGGCGGTTCCACCCTCGAGCCAAGCGAGCGCGATGGCGTAATGTCCGCCGCGAAGATAGCCCTTGGTGCCGTCGACCGGATCAAGCGTCCAGCAGGGGCCGTCGCGTGGGTCGGCTCGCGGCAGCGCCAGTGCTGCGAGAACGTCGGTTGCTTCCATCGAAGGGACCGCCGCCCGAGCCGCAGTGACGACTGCCTCTAGGAGTGACTCGTATTGAGGCGAGCGCAGCAGCGTGTCCGTCTCTTCCCCCAGCATTCGGGCTTCACCGAGCCGCCTCAGCAAGAGGTGCGCGACGACAGCCTGACTCGCGAAATCGGCGACCGTGACGGGGCTGGCGTCAGTCTTCGTCACGGCATTGAACTGGCGCGCCCGAGCGAACTCCGTCGCGATTGCTGCGGCGCGGACTGCGTCGAGCGCCGCGCTGCGGCGGGCGTTCGTCGTAGCGGCGCCGCTCACGGTCTCACCGGTTCCATGTCGCGGCCCAGGCCACGATCGCGACACGCGCTATTGAGGAGCGCGAGAAAGTCGTCTGCGTAGTCGCGGAGCTTTCGCTGTCCGACGCCGCGGATTCGGGCGAATGACTCGTGGGTCGACGGGCGCACGCGGGCCATTTCGCGCAACGACTCGTCGTTGAAGACAACATACGGTGGCTTGCCGATGCGTTCGGCGATGCGGCGCCGAAGTCCGCGCAACTCGTCGAAAAGCGCGCGGTCCACGCCGCGCCATCCCGCTTCAGCGACGACAGAACGTGTCGCCTTCGTCTTGATCCTCGGACGTAAGAGCGTGACCTCGACTTCGCCGCGCAGCACGGGCAACGATGCTTCCGACAACGTCACGACGGGGCGATCGCCGCGGGTGGAGGTCAACAGGCCCTGATCGACGAGCTGGTGGACAAGATTCTTGATGATCGCTGGTGCGCGATCGCGCATGAGTCCGTACACGGACAATGCGTCGTGCCCGCAATCACGAACGAGCGCGTTGACTGCACCGTGGAGCACATCGGCAACGTGATTGACACCGAAGCGCTGACCGGTGCGAGCGACCGTCGAGAGTATCTGACGCGCCGCAAGCGTGGCGTCGCGGAGTAACTCCACTTCACCAAGGCAGCAATCGCAGGCACCGCAGGAATCGGGCGGACTCGCTTGTCCGAAGTACGTCGTCAGCGCGCGGTGCCGACACTCCACAGACGCGCAGAGTCGCTGCATCTCGCGCAAGAGATCGCATTGCGCCCGAAACGCCGCTTCGATCGCCGCGCGATCGAAGCCGTTCCCGTCGGCTTCGTCGGCGGAGCGCCGCATTAACCGTTCCCACCGCATCGCATCGGCAGGGGAGTGGAGAAGGACGCACTCAGCTTCGAGTCCGTCTCGTCCTGCCCGACCAGTCTCTTGCTGATAGTGCTCGACCGACTTGGGCATCGTTGCGTGAACAACGCAGCGCACGTCGCCGCGGTCGATGCCCATGCCGAACGCGACGGTCGCGACAACGACATCGAGCTTCTCGTCGGCGAACTCTTCCTGCGTTCGATGACGAATCTCAGCGCCGAGACCGGCGTGATAGCACGCCGCGCTCATACCCGCCTCTTTCAGGTGATCGGCCATCGACTCGGTCTCGCGGCGCGAGAGGCAGTAAACGATCGCGGCCTCGCCAGAGTGGCGGCGAAGAATCTCGATCGTCTGCGCGACGGGTTCGACGCGCGGGACGATGCGGTAAATCAGATTCGCGCGGTCGAAGTTCCCGACGAGTTCAACCGGGTCGCGCAGCCGGAGCTGAATCTTGATGTCTTCGCGAACGCGCGGCGTCGCCGTCGCCGTGAACGCTTGGATCGATGCGCTGGGAAAGATGTCGCGAAGACGCGCGAGTTGGCGGTACTCCGGACGAAAGTCGTGTCCCCATTGGCTGATGCAGTGCGCTTCATCGACTGCAAAGTTGGCAATGCCATAACGGCGAAGTGCAGTGACGAACGCATCGTTCGCGAGTCGTTCTGGTGAGACGAAGAGCAAGCGGTACTGTCCCGCTTCGAGCCCACGCCGAACCGTAGCCCGCTCGTCGTCGGACATGCCGCTATGCAGAGCTGCTGCCGGGTATCCACAAGCGATCAGCCCATCGACTTGGTCCTTCATGAGCGCGATGAGTGGACTGACGACGACATCGAGACGCTCGGCGACGAGCGGGGGGATCTGATAGCACAGGCTCTTGCCGCCTCCGGTGGGGAGTACGACTAGCGCGTCACGGGCGTCAAGTCCGGCATCAATCGCTTCGGCCTGAAGCGGCCGAAGTTGGTCGTATCCAAAGTGCCGCTTGAGCAGAGCGAGCACCGCGCGATCGCGAACCGAGCGCGTCTGCAACGACCTTGCGTGCGACGACTCTTTCTCTTCGTGAAGCGATTCCGTTCGCGACGACTCCAGCACGCGGGGCAGGATACTGCCAGTCTGCGCTCACACTCGAAGATCAGGACTTTTTTCTAGCCGCCGCCCAAAGCTTCGCGCCGTCCAGCGGCGTTTCCAGCCGCGTTCAGAGCGTCGGCGACTGCGGTCACGATCTTCTCTTGCATCAACTTGGCCTTCCCAACCGCGTCGGCCTCAACGAGATCGTTGCAGAGAATCGAGAAAGACATCCGGCGACCATCGGAAGCGGTGACGAGCCCGGAAAGGCACGACACGCCGCGAATGAAGCCAGTCTTGCATTGCACCGTGCACCCAGTCTTCTCGACATCTTTGAATCGCTTCTTCACCGTGCCGGTTCGTCCGCCGATCGCGAACGAGTGAATGAAGGTGGGGCCGAGCGTCGCGTCGCGGTGAAAGGTATTGATCCACGCGGTCATTGCGGCGGCGGTGATTTTGTTCTCGCGTGAGAGTCCCGAACCGTCGTCGGGGTTGATCGTGGCCGCGAGCGCGGCACTCGATAGTCTCGACGCGATCGCGTGCCGCATCGCCGCCGCGCCGTTCGACCACGATCCCGGCGCCTTCGTGGCACCGTATCCCAATCGCTTGAGCAGGCTCTCCGCGTACAGGTTGTCGCTATCGGTGTTACAGCGAAAGAGAACGGTTGCGATTGGGGTACGGATCTCAGGTCCGACGGTGTCGCCGGAATACTCGGGGTCTTGAGTCTTTGCTTCGCGCTGACTTCGCACCGTGACGCCCGCTGCCCGCAGCCGGTCGGCGAACACGCGTGCAAAGAGCGCGGGAACGTCGTGGAGCGTGACCGACGCCGGATCAGTCGCAGCGGTCTTCACGTTGCCGTTGAACGTGAATGCATTCTGATCGGGCGGGCGGTTGATCCAAAAGGTGTGCCGGTCTTGCGGGCCAGTGCGACTCGTCGTCGAGTTCGACCGAACGAGCGACGGCAGGTCAGGGTCCAGCCGTGACACGTCGGCGGCGCTTCCGCTGCGCGGGCGCGGCCACACGTGCAGCAGATTGTGGTGGAAGTTGAAGCCCCACACTTCGGCGCAATAGTCTTCCTTGTACTGATCCTTCGGCCAGTTCGGGTGATAGGCCACCGAATCGAACACCCGCGCGTCGACGATGACCTCATCAATGGCGGTGAAACCGCTGGCTTTCACGGCGTCGACCCAGATGCGGAGCAACTCATCGATGTCGAGGCCCTTGTGCTCTTTGCCGTCGGGACTCGTCCACGTCATGTCCGCCAAAAGGTCAGGATCGCCGAACGCTGGATCGCCGTCGCCGCGGATGACGAGGTTCTCACCCACCTTCATCATGCGGGTGCGAAAACTGAAGTCGGCACCAAACGTGGCGAGGAACGCGCCGGTCGTCAGCAACTTCATGTTGCTCGCAGGCATCATCGGACGCTCGGCGTCGATCGCCACGATGGCCGCATCGGAATCGGCATCGCGCACGCTGACTGAAACGCGTGCCTTCTTCAGATCGAGCGATCGGACGATTCGCTGCACATCGCTATTGAGGTCGCGAGCGGTTGGTGACGCCGCAGCGTTCGGAGTAGCGCCAGCGAGGCTAGCTGAGGCGACGAGCGTGAGTGAACGCAAGAGTGTGCGCATTGCGAGTCCTTATCGGTCGGCCCAACGCGACTGCTCCATCGAAGTTCGTGTTGGCCCGATGTCATCTGCGCGGCGAAGAACGAGCAACGTACCGGACTTGTTCCTACAAGCGTGCGCGGAGAGCGTTCCCGCGGCATCGATTGGTTGGCGCGGCCTCTTCCGGAGGTAGGTTCCGTGAATCAATTCTCGCACGATGCGAGAGATCCCACCAAGCCACGGAAGGTGCCATATGCGAATCAAGATGAAGACCATGCTCTCACTCGCCACGATCTCGGCGGGACTCTTTACGGGAATCGCTGGTGCTGACCAGTGGTGCCTGACCTACGACGGATACGGCTCGAACGTCAAGGTCGGACTGTCCTTCGACGCTTCCAAGCTGTGGAACTCGGCGACCCGTACTTCGTTCAGCGGCGTGAACGTCGGCGAGCACAAGTTCCACGATGGCAGCCTCAACTACAGCACGTTCTGCGTGCAGCTCTTCGAGGGTGTCACCCCCGGTGAGACCGTCTGCTTCGATGTCGTTGGCGTTGCCAACGTTCCAGACGCCCCGCCTGCCCCAGGCCCTATGGGCGCGATCGCCGCGACGCTGGTCCATGACCTTTACTGGCGTTTCTACAACACCGTGATCGACACGGCGCAGGCAGCCGCCGACCGCGATCGCAACTGTTCGGCGTTCGGTATTGCCCTCTATGAAATCACCCACGAGAACTTCGTGGCTGGTGACGCCGCCACCGCGGCGAGCCAAGCGAACCTCTTTGCCGGTGCATTCCAGGCGAATGCCAACAACAGCAAGACTGCTGCGAATGACGCGGTTTCTCTTGCCGACCAGATGTTGGCGGCTCTCGGATTGGGTGGATTCCACTACTTCGGAGCTGGCTTGCAAGGCCTCACCAACCCGACCCGCCAAGACCAATTGATCGTCGTCCCGGTCCCCGCCGTCGCCGGACTCGGGCTTGCGGGCCTAGCGATCGGCGGCGTGCTTCGCCGTCGGTTCAGCAAGAAGGCGTGATCGCAGTCTCAGGCTGATAACTCGCCGGACGGGCCGCAAGGCCCGTCCGTTTTCGTTGTTGCTACCCGTTCTTTTGGCTCAAGTCGCGCAAATTCTCTTTCGCGTGATGGAATCGCCCTAGGAGTCACGGTACATTCCTGCCACGAGTGACCGGTGGGCGGTCACCCACTTCTTTTTTTTGCGTTCGATATCGAGAGGAACAAAGATGAGAGCTATCAGTATCGCTTGCGTCGCCGCGTTGACCGCGGTCGTCGCCCAGTCCGCTTCGGCAAACAACTGGAATATGACGTTCGAAGGTTTTGGACTCAGCAAGAACGTCGGCGTCAAGTACGACGCGTCGAAGAACTGGGATTCCGCAACCGCGACGTCCTTCGGCAACATCACGGCTGGCCAGCTTGAGTTCACCGTGTTTGGAAAGACCTACCTGAACTACTGCGTGCAGTTGTTCGAAGGTCTCCCGCAAGGCGTGAACGCGGATTGGTGCGTCACTGACGTCGCTTCCGTGCCCGACGCGCCGCCAGCTCCGGGTCCGATGGGCGCGCTGATCGCGTCGCTCGTGCAGGACCTCTACGCTCGCTTCCACCAGAGCGTGCAGGACTCCATCGACTCGGTGCAGACCGCCGCGTTCCAGGTTGCTATCTGGGAGCTCACGCACGAGAACTTCACGGCTAACGCGACCGTGGCCGACGTGCTCGACGAAATCAGCCTCGAGAACGGTGCGTTCCAGCAGCACAAGAACGCAGCCAATCAATTGGTCTTTGACGCCGCCAACGCCATGCTTGCTCAGCTCGCTGACGGCGGTCTGAAGTCACTCGGCGTCAACCTGTTTGGCCTCACGCACGAGACCTACCAAGATCAGCTCGTCGTGGTGCCGATTCCGGCCCCCGTGCTCATGGCGGGCCTCGGCCTGCTCGGCGCGGTGGCTCTTCGCCGCCGCATGAAGTGATGTCAGTTGCGGCCTTGGCCGCAGGGGCAGTCACGAAGGCGAGTTGAACAGATTCGCCTCGCCTTGCTTCTAGAGACCGCTCACTATCCGGGGCGGGGCACATCGCCCCGCCCCGGCTTTGTTTTTGAGATCGCATTCTTTCGTGCGTCCCAAAAAGTGCGGCGTGCGCGAGCGCCGGAGGCGGGAGGTTCATCTGTGCGGGTGGACTCATGCTGCTTTCGAGAGCGATCGTGTGGACACGAGCGAGCCACGTTCTAGGTTAGGAGTTCAGCTCGATGACTCGCATTGGAGACGGAGAAGGGGCCTCGGGCCCGCTCCCCTCGACACAGCGTCAGGGAGGACGCGCAAGATGACCATCCATATCAAGATCGTGACCGTCGCCGCCGCACTCGTCTGCGGTAGCTCGACCTTTGCAGCCGACTGGAACTTGACCTTCACTGGTCTCGGACCGGCAAAGGTGATTGGGGTGAACTACAACAACAATCGCTCGTGGTCCGCGGGAGCTGTCAACAACTTCTCGAACTACTGGGCGGGGCAGATGAAGTGGCACAACAACGACGACGGTCGTTCGATGGACACTTTCTGCACGCAGATCAAGGAGCACATTAGCTGGAACCAGACAGTGGCCTACCAGCAGGTCGCGCTGGAAATGGTCCCCGACTCGCCGCCTGCCCCGGGTCCAATGGGTCTCGCCAAAGCCACCGTGCTTCGCGACCTGTACGCGCGGTTCTTCCATCAGGTACACGGCTCGGGCGACAACGTGATGAATGCTGCGTTCCAGCTCGTTGTCTGGGAGATCACGCATGAAAACGTGACGGCGTCAACCGCAACCGGCGCGCTCGGTCAGCTCAATCTCGGCCTTGGTGCACTCCAGGCCAACTCGGGCAATTCTGCGTCGGTCGTCAACTGTGCGAACAACATGCTCGCTCAACTCGGTGGCGACAGCGACAACGACTTCCGCAGCTTCGTGCGTGGCGACTCAATGTTCGGCCTGCGTCACGATACGGCGCAGGATCAGATCATGATCGTGCCGATTCCGTTGCCGATCGGGCTGGCAATGGTCGGTCTCGCTGGTGTCGTAGCGCTGCGACGACGTCTTCGCTAACAGCTCACGGTTCCTTCCGACGAATGGCAAACGGGCGACCTGCAAGGGTCGCCCGTTCTTTTTGCTCATTGATTCGTGTCGAGTTCAGAGTTGGACGTTGCGCGCAAGCCCTGGAAATCCGCGAGCTACAACGAATGACTTGGTGAGCCCCGCAAGTCTCTCGCGCAGCACTGTGCCTTCAGGAAACGCGCGGCGCAGCTCACCGGCTGTCATCAATCGCACTTCGCGAACCAAGTCGCGCGCCTTCTCGCGGTCAGGGCACGGGCCGCGCCAGCCACAGCGACGGCGCCGCAGTAGTCCGACGCGCGCCGACTCGGGCAACCACTGCCAGCCGAGCACATGGAAGTGGGGTTCCATCGGAAACCAATAGTTCGGCGTCTGCACCCAGTAGCACCTGCCGACCCGTCCGACCTCGCGCGCCATCGCCACTTGGCGATCGTGTGTGAAGAGGTGTTCGATGACTGAGTTCGAGAAGACAACGTCGAACGTGCCGTCGGGATAGCGAGAGAGATCCGTCGCATCTCCCGCGATCCCGTCGATGTTCTGCCACTTCTTCGGCGGGGCACTGAGATTGAGGAGCGTGATGTTGACGTCGTCGCGTCCAGCCCAGCCGCGCTGCTCCCAGAACTCGTTGGTGCCGCCGACGTCGAGCATGCGGAGTGGTCGTTTGAGTTCGCCCACGAGATCTTCGAAGACGCGAAATCGCCGTGTCCTCATTCGGTTCGAAAACGAACCGGGGTCCTTACCATCGGCGAGTGTGCGAATATCCATCGCCACAGGGAAACTCCTTCTCCGGCGCTTGGCAACGATGGCCAGCGCGGACTGCTTGCTATCGGTCGATCGACCGCGTCCGCTCAAGCGGCAGATGCTGGAACTAGGCCGTGCAGAAATTCAACGAGCCGCTCTGCGAGCGAGCGCCGTTCGTACATCGCGATCTCGGCTCCAGCGCTTGATTCAATGAAGGCACCCTTTCGCCAGGCGGCATGAAGTCGATCGAGCGCCGTCGCGAGTTGCACTCGATCGCATGGGTCAGCGATAAATGCGCGGCCCGAACCCTCAAGGATCTCGCGCGCGTCGCCCTCGGGCAACGCCCCGAGAATCGGTCGGCCGGTTGCGAGGTACTCGTACGCTTTGCCGGGCACGATGCGAGAGCGCACGCCGGATGGAAGTCCGTGAAGCGGGAGGAAGAGCGCGTCGGCCTCGCGAATCGCTCGCACACTCTCGGCGTGCGACAAATAGCCCGCAAACTCGACCGCATCGGCTACTCCCGATTCGTTCACGCATCGGGTCGTCCACTCGTCCTTCTGTCCGACCACGATGAGGCGAGTTTCGCGACCAGATGCAAGCCCGCGGTCGCGCAGATCCTTCAAGGCCTGCAACAGATGCAGCGGCGTGCGACCGCTTGCCTCGATGGGTTCGGGCACGTAGCGGAGCCAGGCACCCACGCGCTCGCGTAGTGAACTGCCGGGATAAAGCGGGCGTGACAAGAAGCTGCCCGTGAAGACGATCCGCATGGTGTCGCCCGGTACGACGCGCGGCGTGGGCAGAGGAAAGGCATCGCGCTCCCAGCCGTTCGTCACCACGGTGACGCGCTCTGGTCGCAACGAAGGTTCGAGTGCGAGGAAGAGCTTTCGACTTTCTGGGGTATTTGCGACGACGCCATCCGCGCGGCGCAGCATGCGTCGCATTTCGCTCCGCTCGCGCCGCCAGTGAAACCATGTGCGATAGCTCTGCCAACCGTCGAGCGCCCAGGGATCGCGCAGATCAAAAACAACCGGAATTCCATGGCGATCCGCGAGCGACGCGCCAACGCGCCACAGCGCGAACGGCGACATCGTGAGGAGGAGGACGTCAGGTCTCTGCCTGCGGATCTCTTCCTCCCCAACGCACTCAGCGGCTGTTAGCCATGCATCGAGGCCGCCAGTTGTGGGAGGCGTCCGAACGACGCGCGACGCGCGCTCGACTGCTTCGACGAGCGTTGCATCGAGCGGTTCCCAGTAGTTCCGTTTCGCGGGGGGTGTCCGCGTAATCACGGTGCAACTCGCGCCTAGCGATGGCCCTAGTGATGGGAAGTGTCGCGCGAACGAAGCCGGTCGCTGTGTTCCCGCGCCACCGTCGGGCGGAAAGTAGTAGGCGAATAGCTGAACGTGCATCCGTGCCGAGCGTATCGGCTGGCGCGAAAGGGGGGATTCGCGAATCATCATCGCGCACGCGGGATGCGCCAGCGAGCGCGGTAAGCTAGACCTCCGCGCATGCGTCCCGCAAGCAAGCGCTCACCTGTACTAGGTGTGCGGACTGGGTAGCGGGGCGAGCCCCGAGAGTTCTGGCGGAGAAGCCGGCAGATCCGAGAGTAGAAGAGGATGCGGACCGCGCAGGTTCCGCGCCACTGACCGAGGAGACCTTTTCTATGCGCCTCTCCAATCACTTCGTTCCGCACTGCTCGATGGGCACTGCCGCAATGTCGGCGTTCGCTCTTGCCACCGCCGTGGCGCTCTGCGCCGCGCCGACGATGGCAGGTACCCCGGGCACGACTTCGCAACGGAATGCCTCTGTTCGCCCAGCGACGGAACCGGTAATGGTGAAGCTCGACGAAAACGGGGTGATCGCAGACGACGCCGCGGATCGACTGATTCGCGCGCTTGATGCGAACCCCGGAAAGTTAGTCGCCATCGATCTAAGCGGTGTCCCCCTCGACGTCGGGATCGACGTCCAACGCGTCGTCAAGGCGCAGAAAGCCATGGCGAACGCTGCTCAGAAGGCGATGCAGGCCGCAAAGAAGGCAAGACCCTCGGCCGCGATTGCGGTAAGCGGCATGCCGGTCGAACGCGTCGGAGGCGATGTCGCGAAGGCGAAGGCTGTGAACGATCGATTTGCGAAGGTCATCAAAGATGCCGACGCGATCGTCGTACGCAGCGGTTTCATCGGAAACTCGAACGCCGCAGCTGGCGCTCTGGCCTCGTCGAATCGTGAAGCGCTTCGCCTCGCCGGGAACAAAGCTGTGTTGTTCAAGTCGGGTGATGGCTGGCAGACGCGCGTCGAGCTGCCGCGTGCTACAGCCGCGGCCGGTGGCGAGGGCTCAGTTGGGCCTAACGCGGGGGCGGGTGCGGGCGCGGTGGAGACCTCGCCTCGGAGCGATGCAAGCGCCGCTGCGCCAGCCATCGCGAATCCCATGCAGCAAGCGTCGCTCGCGCCGCCCGGGTCGAGCCTCCCCGGCGAAGCTCAACTGGTCATCATGAACTGGGGATCTCCCTCAGGCGGACTCGGTGATCTCAACGGCGACGGTCTCGTCGATGGCGTCGACCTCGCGCTCGCTTTGGCGCTCGGCGGTCCCGGGAGCAACAACGGCGGTGGCGTGCCGAGCGGCGAGAGCGCTGTTGTCGTGCTTCCGCCAGCTGGCGCGGATATGAACAGCGGAACACCGTCGGACGGAGAGGCAAGTGACGGCGGCGCAGGTTCGGGTGACGCAGGTGGCGGAAGCAACGGTGGCGGTGGTGACGCTGGTGGCGGTGGTGACGCTGGTGGCGGCGGTGACGCTGGTGGCGGTGGCGGCGGTGGTGGTGGTGGTGGCCAAGTGGTCGTGCCTCCAAACGCGGACGCGTTCTTCCTTCCAGCTGGTTCGGGCTTCAGCGGCGCGACGCCTCAGCCTCCGTCGGTCGGTGACGCGAGCGCTGTTGGTTACACCGCGAACACGATCATGCGGTGGGGAGACGTACCGTTTCAAGTCGTCAAGGACCAACTTCGACTCGGCACAGTCGCGTTCCATCGCAATGGCATAGAGAAGGTGAGCTTTAGCGCCAATGGCGGAGCGTGGATCGATGTCGCAACGCCGTCGGTCAACCCATCGACGGGTGTGAGCGCGTACTGGGTCACGCTGAAAGCGAGCGATTTCCCGGACGGCAAGGTCGAGGTCCGCGCCATCGGATGGCCAAAGACCGCCGGCGCTCCGCGTGTCCTGCAAGGCGACTTCCAAGAGGGGCCCGGCAAGGCCCCGCCATCCGACGGGATGTACTCCTATCTTGCATGGACCAACGCAAACGGTCTCTACGACCGTGCTCCGATGTACGTCAAAGGCGACGGCAATGACGACACGGGGAACGGCTCTGCGACAGCGCCGTACCGAACGCTCTCAAAGGCCGCGCAAGTACTCACCCAGCAGCACGGCACGGTCGACGGGTGCACCATCCTGTGCCTGCCTGGTGACTTCGGATTCCAGATGAAATGGGGCATGACGTTCGCGAAGGCTGACGAGCGGTTCATCACGATTACGACCGCGCCAGGAGTGACGCGGGATCAAGTGAAGATCGTTGCCGCCCGACCGAAGACGCTGCGCATCCACGTGAAGAACGTGACCATCGGTTCCGACGCGGGAGGCAATTTCTATACGGGGTACACCGACGCCCGCCCCGCGCTCTGGCTCGAGAACGTCAAGGTGACGCCGGAAGGCGGGCGATACGGCGCGACGTCGCAGGTGCTCATCACATGCGCGCCATTTGTTACGGAAACAACGTGGACTGATTCGCCTGACGGTCCGCTCGACTGCGTGCTCGTGCGCAACACCGTCATCACGAAGCTCAAGTCAGACATGGTGTCGGGCTGTCAGGTCGTTCTCAACGTACAGGGAAGCGACATCGATCCGGCCGACACAGGAGCGCACCCGGACATCTATCAGATCTACCGACCGAACGGTAAGTTCGAGAACAACATCGTGTTCGGACTTCGCGCGTCGAACTTCCTCGCGCAAGGCATCTTCGTCGCGGCGTTACCGACTGGTGCATCGATTCGCGACTGCGCATTCGTCAACGTTGTGCTCGATCCCATCCAATCTAACTTCACCTCGCAACTCAACAAGCCGAGCGATCACTTGCTCATGGTGAACTGCACGTTCGATCAGACCTTCTTCATTCGAGCCCAGGGCTTCACGAACTGCGCCTTCGACGGCAACATCTATCGCGCCGTCGCACTCGACCTGAACAAGACCAATCCGACCGCGGTGGGCATGATCGACTGGAAGCACAATCACTTCGTCGACTCGACCTCGTACGGCGTCTACACGTTCGGAACCGACATCACCACGGGTGCCGCCCCGGTCGTCAACTGGGCCTTGGGCGACTTCCATCCGCTCCAGAACAGCATTCTCACCAACCGTCTGGCGAATTTGCACTCGAAGTATGATGTGAGTGGAGCCCTCCGCGAGCCGATGACGACGGTCGGAGCGCTCGAGGACGCGGAGTAGTCCGATAGGGTGCCGGAGGTCGGCACCGGACGTTTCGCGAACGATCCAAAGATAGGCTCCGACGGCGGAAACGACGAATGACGGAAACTCTGGTCGTTGCCGCCGTCGCTGTTGCGCTGGCGATCTCTCTCAGACCGGGCGCTGGACTCGCTGTCCTGATCGCTGCGGCCGTGCTCTGGCCCGAGTACTCCCGAATTCCGCTCGGGGTCGTGCAGATGTCGGTGCCGCGCTTCGTCGCGCTCGCGCTTGTCCTGCGACATGCGAGCCGCTGGTCGCGCCTTCACCAGCAGCCCTCTGATTGGTTCGTGGTGGCGGGGTACTTGGTGTCGGTCGTCTCGGTGATCGCGGCAGAAGCTGACCCGCGTCTGGTGACGTCGACAATCGGACGCGGTCTTGACACAGTCTTGATGTATCTCGCGGCGCGGCTCTGCCTTGCGTCGCCAGCGGATCTCAAAGGCATGCGCTGGCCTCTGGTCATTGCCGCTGTCGTCGCTGGCGGACTTTCGATGATGGAGTCGGTGCTGCACACTCAGCTCTTCGGTTGGCTCTACTACTCGGGCGGCGCTGACACCATCGACATCGGCGAAGGCCGTGGCGGCGTCGGACAACTCCGGTGGGGACTCCTTCGATCACAACTGACGACGATGCACCCGATTTACTTCGGGGTGGGAATGACGATCGTGTTCGGCATCGTGCTGGCGCTCCGCCGGACGATGCCAACCTGGCTTTGGATCGCTGGGCTCACGGGCGCTCTCGCTGCAGTCTTCTTCAGTCTTTCGTCTGGACCGTGGACCGCCGCTGTTGCGCTCCTTGCCATCCTTCCGTTCTATCGGGCAACGTGGCTCATCAAGCCAGCGCTAGGGCTTTTCGCTGGTATGTGCCTTAGTCTCGAGTTGCTCTCGAACCGGCACTTTTATCACATGATTTGCTATCTGTCGTTCAGCGGTTCGACGAGTTGGTATCGCGTGCGCCTGCTCGAAGTCGCCACGTACTACCTGCCTGAGTACTGGCTGTTCGGATACGGTGGCAAATCGTTTGCGCACTGGGGCCTCATGATCGACCAACGCTACTTCATCGATTGCGTGAATAACTACATCATGATCGCCGCGATGAACGGCATCTTCACCATGCTCTGTTACATCGCCGCGAAGATCTTCGTTGTTTGGGCCGCGATTCGCGCCTGGAAGGTCCTTGCCCCGGAACATCGCTGGACGCTGTTCGCCTTCGTCGCAACGTTGATCGCGATCGCGCTTTCCGAGCTCTCGGTGTCGGTCTTCGGTCCGGCGCTCGTGTTGAACGGTGTCTTGCTCGGTGCCACAGTGTCGATCGCTGGCTGGGCACGGGTCGCACCGGCGCCCACACGCGTCACGCACTCCGGCAGGCGGCCTGTCTTGAACGGGGCGACTCTGCGACGTGATGCGGCGGGACGCGGGGTCATCGACGCGGAGGGCGCCGCGTGACCATGGCATCACGACCCATCCAAGCCGCGTCTATCGATCCGCATCTTGAGGCGATCGACGTTCGCCCGGAGCGAGGCTCACGATTCCGTCGCGCTGCACAGCGCGGTTGGGAGTGGGTACTCACCTCTCCCTCGCGGATGCGCCTCTCACATGTTGGACGTGGCGTGCGTCTCGCGCCGCCCATATGGACGCACGGCGAGCGATCGATTCGGATCGGCGACTACGCGAACATCTGGCACCACGCACGTATCATCGCGCTGAACACCGCGCCAAACGAGATCCGGATCGACATCGCGGCGCGAGTAGCGATTCATCCGTACGTGCATATCGCGGCTATTCGCAGGGTCACGATCGGCGAAGGGGCGCTCTTCGCGAGCAACGTCTATGTTTCTGATCACGACCACGATTGGCGCGATCCTGACGACCCTCCGATTTCGAATGGTCGCGTTCTCGCGGCACCTGTGGTGATCGGACCGCGGGTCTGGCTTGGAGAGCGAGTGTGCGTGCTCCGTGGCGTGTCCATCGGTGAGGGAACGATCGTGGGAGCGGGGAGTGTCGTGACCCGAAGTCTCCCAGCTCGATGTATCGCTGTAGGCTCTCCTGCGCGAGTGATCCGGCGATGGGATGATGCTGGGCGACGATGGATCGGCGTTGACCAGTAGACGGGCAGAGATGACAGACGGGCACAGATGACGGTGGCGAAAGGACGAGGAAGGTGCCAGGCGCGCGATGACGACGACCGAAGCCAATGATCAACTTTGCACAACGGCGACCGCCACCGCTTGGGACGTTTCCCTTGTCGGCTTCGGACTGCCCAGCGATCCCCGCACATTCAGCGGCTACGCGGCGAATCTTCTGCGCGGAGTGAAGGACGCCGGGCGACTGCGCCGCGAGTTCAGCGCGAAGAATGTCGGGCTCTCCGACTGCATGCGCGGTGCGTTCACGCTGCGATCAGTCCTGCCGCGTCCGCGCGTATCGATCTCGCGGCGTTGGATGTGGGGCCGCGCCGGCAACGCGATATTGAGTGAGCGACTCAATCGAATCATCGAGGCTTCTGGCGATCGCGGCCCGTTCCTCGAAGTTGGAACCCTCGTGCGCGTGGATCCGCGATACGGGCCGCAGTATCAACTCACCGACATGACGATCGCGCAGGCGCGCCGCACCGGCCACTTCGCGATCGGAAAGCTGCCGACATCGGTCCTCGACGAGGCCGAAGCCGTTCAGCGCGAGATACTCGCGTCGGTCCGGCACGTCTTCGTGCTCTCCGAGTGGACAGCGGAAAGCGTTCGCAAGGACTGCGGCGTTCCTCCAGAGAACATCACTGTCGTGTACGCGGGTTCGAATCTGCGCATTCCAGCGCACGTGCGCGCGGAACGTCAGCCCCACGAGATTCTGTTCGTCGGTATGGACTGGGTCCGCAAGGGCGGACCAATCTTGCTCGATGCGTTCCGTGAAGTGCGGCGCTCCGTGCCTGACGCGACGCTGCGAATCGTTGGGTGCGAGCCCGACCTCGGCGGGGCAGGAGGAGCGGACGGGATTGTCATCGACGGTCTGCTCGATCGTCGCGATCCGACCCAGTTCGACCGACTCTGCCGAGCGTACCTAACAGCTGCGTGTTTCTGCCTGCCAAGTAAGTTCGATCCATTTCCCAACGCGATCATAGAGGCAATGGGCGTCGGCCTGCCCGCTGTGGCGTTTGACAACGGCAGTCGTCGCGAAGCTGTCATTGACGGAGTGACCGGCCTCCTCGCGACCGACGGCGATACGAGCGCGCTCGCGCGGGCGATTGTGCGAATTCTGACCGAGCCCGAGCGGCGGGCGGAAATGGGAGAAAAGGCTCGCGAGCGTGTGCATCGCGAGTTCACGTGGCAGCGCGTCGTGGAACGCATCGGTGGCGCGATCTCAGGCGATGTCGCCCGCGCTGGCGCTGCACGTTAGGCGAGCGGGGTGGGCGAAGGGCGAGGGGCGAGCCATGGAGACGGCGACCCAACATCATGAGCAGACGCCGATGAGACCATTGACGGTCATCGTTGTCAGCTACAACACGCGCGAACTGACGCTGGACGCGCTTCGCTCACTGCGCGACCAGACCGACCCAGCGTTGTATGAATTGATTGTTGTTGACAATCTGTCGTCGGATGGAAGCGCCGACGCCGTTGTTCGCGAGTTTCCTTCGGCTCGGCTAATCCGAAGCGAACGCAACCTAGGCTTTGCGGCGGCAAACAACCTTGCAGCGAAGCAAGCAGTTGGCGAGTACTTACTCCTTATCAATCCAGACACCGTCACGCTCGATCGCGCGGTGGAGCGGCTGCTGGCGTTCGCCAAGCGCGAACCGAGCTCGCAGATTTGGGGCGGCCGAACCCTCTTCGCCGATCGACGACTGAACCCCGCATCGTGTTGGCAGCGGCCGACGCCGTGGAGTCTGTTCTGCATCGCCACCGGACTCGCGCGGGTCTTCCATCACTCCGCGCTCTTCAATCCCGAAGCATTTGGCGGTTGGGACCGTGGCACCGAGCGATCGGTCGACATTGTGAGTGGCTGTTTTCTGCTGCTCAAGCGAGCGCTTTGGGAGCGGCTCGGTGGTTTCGATCCGGCGTTCTTCATGTACGGCGAGGAGGCCGACCTTTGCCTGAGAGCGCACCGGCTGGGGGCGCGACCCCGCGTCACCCCGGACGCGACGATCATTCACTACGGCGGTGCGAGTGAGAAGGCGCGTGCCGACAAGTTAGTACGCCTGTTTCGCGCGAAACGGCTTTTGTTTGAGCGTCATCTCGGTCCGCTTTCGCGCTGGTGGTGCACGCGCATGCTCGATCTGTGGGTCGTTACTCGGCTCGCCGCCGCGATGTTGACTCGCGGTCTCGGCCGCGGTGCGGCAGCGTGGCAGACGTGGACCGCAGTCGGTGCGCAGAGAGCGCAGTGGCACGGTGAGCCTTCGCGGGGTGCCGCATGACGCGACGGCCACGCGTGATCGCAGTAGCTTCCGGAGGCGGGCATTGGGTGCAGTTGATGCGCCTTCGGCCAGCATTCGAAGGCTGCGATGTCACCTACGTCACCGTCCATTCGCAGTACCGCGCCGATCTCGGAACTGCTGGGACTGGCGCACGATTCGAAGTCGTCAACGACGCGACTCGCTGGAACAAGTTTGCCCTTCTCATGCTCGCCCTGCGAATCCTGTGGATCGTCGCTCGCACGCGTCCCGATGCGATCGTGACGACCGGCGCCGCGCCCGGCTACTTCGCGCTACGGATTGGCAAGTGGTTTGGGGCTCGTGTGGCGTGGATCGACTCGATTGCCAACGTCGAAGAGGTATCGATGTCCGGTCGACGCATCGGACCGAGTGCCCATCTTTGGTTGACACAGTGGGCGCATCTCGCAGCGGCCAGTGCCATGGGCGCTAGGCAGAAGCGCACTCTTCCAGAGTATCGGGGGTCGGTCCTGTGATTTTCGTCACGGTTGGAGCGCAGATGCCGTTCGATCGGATGTGTCGCGCCGTCGACAACTGGGCGGCGCGAGTCAACCGCAGCGATGTCTTCGCGCAGATCGGCGCGACAGACTGGCGACCGTCCGCGATCGGATGGACCGCGATGCTTGAGCCGCCGGAGTTCACCGAGCGCGTTCGCGCCTGTTCTGCCATCGTCGCGCACGCGGGCATGGGAAGCATCTTGACAGCGCTCCAGTACGGCAAGCCGATTCTCGTCATGCCTCGGCGCGGCGATCTGCGCGAAACTCGCAACGATCATCAAGTCGCGACTGCCAAGCGTTTCCGCGAGCTCGGAAAAGTCGCGGTCGCGTTCGATGAAACCGAACTCGCAATCGAACTGGACCGACTTGGTGAACTCCAGCCTGCGGAGCGCATTGGGCAGTTCGCTAGTGAATCATTGCTCGAAGCTGTTCGTGCGTTTGTGCACGGCGTCGACTCAGGCGCGAGAGAGGGCAGGGCGACACGATGACGCAGAGCACGATCCCGCCACCCGCCACACTCGAGTGGTCGCGCAGGCTTCTTGAACCACTCGGCCGCGGCCCGGTGCTCTTGGTGCACAATCCCGGAAATAACGGCGATCGGCTCATCGATCTCGGGGCTCGGGTGATGCTCGAGGACGCGGGCGTGCGACTCACCGACAGCGCCGAGGGCGCGAAGTGGTTCGTATTGACGGGCGGCGGCGGCATGAACGAATACTGGGGTACCCAGTTCGCTCGGTTCATGGGAATCTGTCAACGCTGGAGCGATCGACCTTTGCTTGTGCTGCCGTCGACGTACCGATTCAAGACCGGCACATTCGCGAGCCTTGTCCGCGGGCGAAGCGCTGCGACCGTGTTCGCTGCCCGCGATCGCGTGAGCTACGACTATCTTCGTTCGCTCGACGCGCCGTCGTGCGTAAGCGTTCGTTACGCGCACGACTGCGCGTTCGCACTCGCGGCGGCGCCGTGGGTGACGCGGCTCGCGTCGCTGCGGCCAGCTCGGCCGGCGTACGTCCTCCTCGTGGAGCGAAGCGATGGCGAACACCATGCCTCGACCGCAACGCTCGAGCGCACGATTCATCCGATCCTTCCTGAAGCGGGTGCCAAAGCAAAAGTCAAACGGCTTCTTCGGCCTTTGCGTCAGTGGCAACGTCGGCGACGGCACTTAGCTCGGCTTGAGGGCGCTGGTCAGTTCACCGAACCGAGCGACTCATTTAGTGCAGAGTCCACCGCGTGGGCCGCGTCTGTGGGACTTCAAGATCTACCGTTCCGCTGCGGCGACGCGAGTGACAATTACCGCTTCTCCTTCAGCGAGTTTGAAGATCTGGTGTTGAACGCGGCTGGTGTGGTCACGACACGACTCCACGTTGGAATTCTCTCGGCGCTCTTTGGCATTCCGACGGCGCTCCGCGATGGTCGCTACGGCAAGCTCGCCGGGGTGTACGAGGCGAGCATGCGTCACATGCCGCACGTAAAGCTCTTGACCGAGGAGGCGCGATGAGTGCTGCGACTGCCGCAGTTCCTGAGACGATTGCTCCAAAGACACAGCGCACTGCTGACGGTGTCATCTGTTTCGGTGGCGAAGACTGGTGGTACCACAATCGTGGTCACTTCGATATGCAGTTGATGCGTGAGCTCTCAGCGCACGTGCCCGTTCTCTACGTCAATTCCATTGGCATGCGCGTGCCGCGTCCATCGGAAGGCGCGATGTTCATCACGCGCGTTCGTCGCAAGCTCAAGTCGCTGCGCCGCGGCCTGGTGCGCGTCCGTGACCGTTTCGCAGTGATGAGCCCACTCGCGATGCCGGGATCGCTCGGACGCTCACTCACGCAGCGTGTTATGCCGGGTCAGGTACTGCGCGCGGCGAACGAGGTTGGTATCCATCGGCCGCTTCTCTGGGTTGCATGTCCACCGGGAGCGCAAGCGATCGATCGAATCGCGCCGATTGCGACCGTCTATCAACGCACCGATCGCTTCGAAGAGTTTCCCGGCGTGGACCGACCCGCGATCGAGGGGTTCGATCGTCGACTCCGCGCCTCCGCCGATCTCACGCTCTTCTGTTCGCGCCTGCTCTACGAAGCGGAGCGAGGTTCGTGCACGAACGCTCTCTTCGTGGATCACGGTGTCGACTATGACCGGTTCGCCAAGGCAGGGGCCGATCCTTCGTCGGCTCCCCTCGATGCTCGCGATTTGCCGCGCCCCCGTGCCGGATTCGTTGGGGGAATCGATGCCCATACGTTCGACCCCGAACTCTTCGCTCGGGTGGTTGACCTGCTCCCCGACGTCCATTTCGTCCTAGTCGGGGCATGCTCTCTGCCCGAAGAGTGGCTTCGTGACCGGAAGAACGTCTCCTTTCTCGGACAAAAGCTGTACGACGAGGTCCCGGGCTACATGGCCGCGTGCGACGTGCTCCTCATGCCCTGGAATCGCAGCGACTGGATCCGAGCGTGCAATCCGATCAAGCTCAAGGAGTACCTCGCGACTGGACGTCCAGTTGTCAGCACCAGTTACGACGAGTTGCTCCGAACCTGGAGCGACTGCGTGACCGTTGCCGACGGGGCTGAAGCATTCGTCGCTGGGGTGCGCGCGGCACTGAAGGGGCCGGTAGACTCCGATCGACTCCAGAAACGGGTCGCGAAGGAGACCTGGACGGCAAAGGCTGACCAGGTTCGCGCGAGGCTTGGGGAGCTTGGGATTACGCTCTCCTCGTCGCAATAACTGCCATCGGACACAACCTTCCGGTCCGAATTCACTCGAAGTGGCGCGGCGGTCAGTCCGACGAACCCGGGTCATCGGGAGCGGCTATAGAGACGTCATCGAGGAGTCCGGGCCCGAGGACTTTCCGGTGCGAGGGTGTCCTCTTCGTCGGAACTGCCTCGGAATCGAGCACCGATTGCCGATATACCGCTCGTTCGGGGAACTTGCCGCTGTGCGGCGTCGGTGCAAACTTCGTTCGCACCGGTGCGAGAACCGCAGAATGCGAACCGGACTCCGAAGAGGAAGACGCTGTAGCTATGGAACGCATCACCGCGGTCATGCTCTTAGGAGGTCTCCGGCGCTCCGCGCTTGAGGTCGCCGCAGGGTTGCGCCCGGCGTGCCTTCCGCTCGACGCAGAGTCCACCCTTTTTGGGGCGTGGGCGGGGCTGCTCTCGCGTGCTGGCTGCGCGTCGCTTCGCGTGATCACGAGCGGTGCGCTCGGTGACGACGACGTCGATCGCGAGATTGACGCAGCGCGGATTCGATTTCCCGCGCTCTCCATTACGCACTCGGTCGAACCCTCATCGCATCGCGGTACAGGCGGCCTGCTGCGCGATGCCGTGGCTGACCTCCCATTCAGCGAATTCGTACTGTCGGTCGAACCTCACTGTGCGCCGCCCACGACGCTCAGGCCACTCCTCGACGCCGCGGCGACTGCGCCGATGGCCGTTGGCATCTCTGCCGACGATGCCCCCGCAGGTGCGTGTCTGATCCGAGTTGAGTTGCTAGAGCAGGCACCGCGCATCGGCTATCACGACTTCAAGGAGCAGTTCGTTCCGCTCATGGTGACGAAGGGCGTCCGGGTCGCGCCCGCCGCTCTTAGTTCGCCCGGCACCCGTGTACACGACTTGCGCCGCTATCTTTCGGCGGTGGCGTGGTGGGCGAGCATGGACGGACCGCGTGTGCATCCCGCGGCGGAAGTCGACCCAAGCGCTCGCATCAGCGGAACGAGCATCGTCATGCCGGAAGCACGGGTGGGTCCCGAGGCGATCGTCCACGATTCGGTCATTCTCGCGAACGCGGCCGTCGGCGAGCGTTCTGTCGTCGCTCGCTCGCTCGTTCCTCGCGGCTTTCGCGTCGCGCCACGATCGTTGACCGTTGACCGCATTCTCGATGAAGAGACCTCGGACGCCGCCGACGAAGTCTTGGCGCTCGGTCTTGGTGTTCGTTCCGCGCGCGATTCTCGCGTTCCGACAGGAGGGAGACGATGAGCGCGAGCACGCACCAAGGCGGCCGTCACGGATGGACCGCGTGGCAAGTGGGGACGATGGCAGTGCTCGCGATTGCAGCGATCTGGGCCTGTCTTCCGGCATGGCGCGACATCTATCTCATCGCGACGCAGAAGCAGGATTTTGGCTACATCTTGCTCGCGCCGCTGGTTGCCGGATATCTCTTCTGGATCCGACGTTCTCGGATGCGGTTCATTCGGTGTCGCCCGAGCTTGGCTGGTCCGCTCCTCGTCGCAATCGGATTCGCTCTGACATGGTTCGGTGACGAACGCGACGTGCACTTGGCGCGTCATCTCGGCGCACTGGTCGCGCTGACGGGTGCAGTCGTCACGATGACCGGGCTTGAGGTGTTCCGTCAATTCGGTTCGGTCTTCCTCGCACTCCTCTTCCTGCTCCCCGTGCCGGGCACAATTCGCCAGCGTGTCTCGCGCCCGCTGCAATGGAGCGCTGCTGAGTTCACGGTGAGTTTCCTTGAACTCATCGGAGTCGCCGCGATCCGCGAAGGCGCTGTGATCCGGATCAAGGACGTACCTGTCGCTGTCGGGGAAGCCTGCGACGGCATGCGCATGGTGTTCGCGCTCGTCCTCGTCGTCTTCGCGTTCGTCTTTTCGGTGCCATTGCGACCCGGGACGCGGCTTCTCCTGATCGCGCTCTCGCCGGTGGTCGCACTGATCTGCAACGTATTGCGTCTTGTGCCGACCAGCCTGGTGTACGGGTTCGCCGATCCCGACACGGCCAAGACTGCTCACGACATCGCAGGATGGTTGATGCTCCCCGCCGCGCTCGTCATGTTGTTAGGCATCGTGCGCCTCATGCGTTGGCTTGATCTTCCGGTCTTCCGGTGGAGGCTGCTCGCAACATGAGACTTGAAGCACGACCTCTCCGTAGGTTCACCCGCCGCGTGAGCCGTGTGGCGCCCGTGGCCGCCATGCTCATGCTGCTGGTATGGCCTGCTGTACTCGCGCGCGGAGGGGCGACGGAAGCCGACCTGAAGCGCCGCGCCGCAATTGTCGAGGCGATGCACGAAGTACCGCAGATCCTCGGGCGCTGGGCGAGTACCGAGGTCGCCGTGCCGACGGAAGCGACGCAGATTCTCATGCCGAACGCGATTCTCTCGCGTCGATTCTCAGAGATTGGTGGTTCGCGCGTCGTGACGTTGGCGCTGATTCACTGCAACGACGTTCGCGACATGCTGGGCCATTTTCCGCCGGTGTGCTATCCGGCGAACGGTTGGTCGCTTGCCGCCGATGCAACCACGGCGATTGAGGTCCGAGCCGACGACGGCCGCGCGTGGCCGCTTCGCTTGTATCGCTTCACCCGCGCCGAGCGCGGCGGTGGACTTCGTGTCATGTCGGTGATGAACGCGTTTCTCTTGCCCGACGGTCGGCTTGCAACGGAGATGGATTCGCTGACCGAGCGGTCGGTGAAGAAAGCCGTCTCAGTCCAAGGCGTCGCTCAAATTCAGTTCGTGTTTCAGGGCGATGTCGAGGCAGCGAGCGCCGCAGAGGTTGTGAAAGAACTGCTTTCGGCGTTGCCAGATTCACTGTTGCACCAACTAGGTGTGGCAGCCTCGGCTCCCGCTGCGAAGGATGCGCTCCGTTCTGGCGGCGCTGTGTTGAACGAAGGAGACAGATGATGGCGGAACCACTCGACACCGAACTCACTTTGGCGCCGCGCGGCGATGACATCCGAGTACCGCCGGTAGCGCCGTCTCTCGCCGAAGACGCGGCACCGAATCCCGTCGAACTCATCCTCGATCGCCTCCACGGTCGTTGGCTGTGGGTGGCATTTACGGGCGTCGTACTCGCGCCGCTCCTCGCGGCCGCGGCGTACTTCTTGACGCCGGTGATCTACACAGCTCAAGGCATCATCGGTATCGAGCAGCAAGGCGACATCACGACATTCCAGACGGCCGAGAATTCTGGAATGAGTAACTTCGCGGGGTACGTCGTCGAGCAAACCATGATGCTGAAGAGCGACCGCCTCATCGCTCAAGCTGCTGAAGATGCGCGTCTTGCGCCGTTCGCGAAGGGGGCGCCCGGCGAGCTGAGTAGTGCGATTGCCGCCGGACTGAGCGCGATACCCGCGAAGGGCACCGGATTCATCTCAGTGCAGGTCGAATCGTCCGACGCGAGCTTTGCAGCCGCGGCAGTGAACTGCGTCATGGACGCGTACTTGAAAACGACTGGCTCAAAAGAGTCGCACGCGAGCAAGGTCAAGGCAAATCGCGATGGACGCGACGATGCGCGCCGACGCATCGATGACGCGAATGCCGGACTTCTCGCCCTCCTGAACTCAAGCCAATACGGGACAGCGAGTCTCGCGCCGATCATCGCGGATCGGGTTCAAGGCATGCAGCGGCGCGAAGCGGAGATTGCGTCGATTGATGCCGCGATGAAGCGCATCCGCGAGGCGCGTCCGGCTGGCGAAGGGGAGCCTCCGCGCGACGCGCGCCTTGAGCCATCGTCGGTCGAGTTGAATCAAGTAAATCCGAACATTGCAGCGGTTCAGCGCGAGATCGATCAAACGAAAATGCAACTCGAACTCGCAATCAAGAGTTACTCACAGAAGCACCCGATTTATCAAAACGTACAAAAGAGATTCGACCTACTCACCGCGCAACTCGGAACGCAAATTCAGACAGCGCGAGAGGCATGGGTTGCTGGAGCTGGTCGGATGATGGCGTACGGCGATTTGCTCGATGCCCAGAAAACCGCGATTGGGGCAAAGGACGCTCTCAAGGGCGAGATTGCGCTACTGAACAAAATGACATCGGATGCGGAGAGCTTGAAACGCAAGCTCGCTCAGGAGGAGGACGAGGAACGGAGCTACGCCGAGCGCTTGAAGGAGCTTCAGGCGGAAGCCGCAACCATCGAGAAGGGGCGAGCGAGCATTCGTACGGTCGCGGTGCCACCGGGCATCCCCAGCAAGGATCGCCGCAAGCAGCTCGCCATTGCCGGTGGCGTCGGTGGTTTCGTGATGAGCTTCGCGATCTTCTTCCTCTGGGGCACGCTCGACAAGCGCACGTTCGGAACACGCCAACTCGCGGGTACGAATCCAGCGAAGTTGTTGTGCGCCGGCGCAATTCCCGACATGGACGCCCTCGAGAACGATCCAGAGACGAAGCATCTCGCATCCAATTGCGTCCACCGCATCCGCACGCGGATCGAGAGTCGACGTACCCCCGGCGATGGCTATGCGCTCATGGTGTCGAGTCCGTTTCAAGGTGACGGTAAGACGACGCTCGCGGTCGCGCTGGCGTGGAGCTACGCCGAGAGCGGGTATCGCACGCTCATCGTCGACTGCGACTTCATCGGTCAGGCGCTCTCGTTCCAGTTCGGGCAACTCGGCGCGTCCGGGGTGCGCGAAGCGCTGCAAGGTGCTGATCCGCTCGCGATGATCGCGCCAGCAGGCGCGACATCGCTCTGGATCTTGCCAGTCGGACGTGACCGCCACTTCGGCGCGAGTCGCGTGCATCCGACCGGGTTGCGCCGTCTCTTCCGCGAACTCCGCAATCGCTACGACATCATCATCGTCGACACCGGTCCGATGACGGCCAGTATTGAGGCGCTCCCCGTCGCGAGCTCAGTGGACGGCGTCGTCTTGTCGCTCCGCCGCGGGCGCTCGCGTCAGCGTCTCGACGAGTGCATCGCCGACATCGGGTCGGTCGGTGCCGAATACCTAGGAGTTGTGCTCAATTACGCTGATCGCAAGGACTGCATGCGTTATGGCTCCGTGTCGCGCATGAGCGCCGACATCACTCGGGCGCTCGAAGGCAAGCAAATGCAGCCAACGAAGCACGCGCTTCTCGCTGCGATCAGCGGGGATGGTCAGCTTGGCAGTCAATCCCACGTTGCGACGAAAGGACAGCGTCGTGAGGGTGACGCGGCATGACTGCGGAGGCGATCCGCTTCACGCCCCGACTTGCCGATGACGCGCCGCGCGGCGCGGCATCGCTGTCACCACGCCTTTGGGGATTGAGTGCCACACAACTTCACGACGCGTACTGGCGGAGCCATGGAATTGAATGCGTGCGCCGCGCCGACGGTGTCGCACCGCTCTCCGGCGCTGACGCGTACATGTTGCTTGAGCCCGACCAACTCGTCGTATTTGACCTTCGTGAGATTACTGATGCGCTCCAGTGGACTCGTGCGACGCTCTGCCGACTTCGCGTTGTCGAGGCGGGTGAAGACGCGTATCGCGAGCGGGTGCGCATCGGTGACGATGGACTCGTCAAGCGCATCGACCGCGTCTATACCCGCGAGTATCGCGCCGGATATCGCGTCTTGTTTACCGATCGGCACGGACTGGCGAAGGCTTGGCACGCTGCTGGCTCGCGCCGAGATGCTTGGCTCGCACTGCGTCGGTCGGTTCCATGGTTCCGGACCGACGACTTTCGAGTGCACGGGCACAGCTACCGGCGCGGCGAAACCGAGGATGAAGGCCGACTTGTCTCTCGACTCGTCGATCAGTGGAGTGATCCCGAGCGCGCGATCGAGGGCATCGAACCCATCGCCGATGGCATCATCGGATTGAAAGGTTCGACGATGGTCGACGGCGAGACCTTGGTTGGACCATTGTGGCTCGGAGCATCGAGCGCAGTCAATCCAAGGACGAGCAGATTGCGGGTCGGACCAGCGTGGGTTCCGGATGAGAGTTCGGTCTCGACGGTACGCGTGCTCGACGTCGCGGAAATCCTTTCACCGGAGCGCCGGACAGCGCGTCAGCGCGGGCGGACCTCAGACAGTTCGATGTATCCGCTCGTCAAGCGTGCGATTGACGTGGTGGTGAGCTTCGTTGTGCTCCTTTGCCTCTTGCCGGTTCTGATTCCCGTCGCCTGTGCCGTCGTCGTAGATGACGGACTTCCGATTTTCTTTGGGCATCGCCGTCAGACAATGGGCGGTCGCATTTTTCGGTGCTGGAAGTTCCGCACAATGCGACGGAATGCTGAGACGCTCGCGAAAGAGTTGCGGAGTTTGAATGTCTGCGACGGACCACAGTTCTTCATCAAGGATGATCCTCGCGTGACCCGAGTGGGCCAGGTGTTGCGGAAATGGCATCTCGATGAGCTGCCCCAGTTCTGGAACGTGCTCGTCGGGGACATGAGCCTCGTCGGTCCACGCCCAAGCCCAGATGGTGAGAATCAATTCTGTCCCGCGTGGCGCGAACTGCGACTTGGTGTGCGACCGGGCATCACCGGTCTTTGGCAGGTCGAGCGAACCCGCGAACCCGGGCGCGATTTTCAGGAGTGGATACGCTACGACATTGAATATGTGAACCGCGCGAGTCTCTCGCTCGACATCGAAATTTGTTTCAAGACCATCGCGAACATTATTGCAGGCGGCGGCCACGGGTCCGCAGGTGCTTCCGCTGGGCTGGAGGGCAAGGCTCCCGACACGAGCCGCAGAGATCATGGCGTTCACAAAAAGAGCTAAACGACGGCTTACGTTGCTCCTTGGCGTCCTAGGACTGGTAGCGGTTCTTGGCGTCGGAGCGTGGGGTGCCCGGCGCTGGTGGCTTGCGCACCGCGCAGCCGACGCTCGCGCACAGGGCTGGAAATACTATGACGCGGGCGATTACGCGAATGCACTCGGACCACTGAGCGCATATGTCGGTGCGGGCAACCAATCGGACGTCGATGCGCTCTTACGACTAGCAAAGTCACGGTATGAGGTACCCGCACTCAATCGTAAGAACATCGTCGATGCGGCGAGGTTCTACTCAACCGCGCTCGCGCAGCGACCGGGTGATGTCGCCGCGTTGATCGGTCTCGTCAACTGCTATCGCGAATTGGGGTATACGGTTGAGCTCGAGAAAGCCGTCACTGCGCTGCTGGGCATCGAACCCAAGAACATCGCGGCGATTCAGGCTCAGCTTCTTCTTGAGCGCTCGCGCGGGGAATGGGAAAAGGCGGTCAAGAGCGCGCAGCTCCTTGTTGAGTGTGAGCCTAATTCGTATCTCTGGCGCGTACTGCTCCTCGACGTGATCCGCGCGAGCGGTGTTGATGTGGCGAAGCGAATCGAGGTCGTTCGGACGTGGATCGCTGCGGGCGAATCGGACGGTCGTTACCGATTGTTCCTTGCCGACTTGCTGCGTTTGAACGGGCAACTCCCTGACGCAAAAAAGGAAGCGACCGCCGCGGCAACTCTGGGTATGCCGGATACGACGACTCTCGGCGTACTCATTGATCTCCTCGACAAGCTTCAACTCCCGGATGTTGCTACGAACGCAGTGCGGCTTGCCCGCGAGAAGGGGCTTGATCCTGTCGCGCTCGTGAACATGCAAGTGCAGCGTCACTGGCTGGCGGGTCGACTCGACGACGCGCGGAAAGAGCTCGACTCGTTCGTCGCAGATCAAAGTGCCGCTGCGCCAGTGGCGACGAAGCAGCGCTCGGAACTCTTCCGTTGGCGGGTCAAAGTTGCAGAAGCACTCCTTGACATTGCTGCGTCGGACGCGGCGATCGCGGCGTTGCGAGAAGCGATCTCGGGGGACGTATCCCTTGGACCGAAGTCGGCGTCTTGGATAGATGCGGTCGTCGCGACGCGCGGCGCGCAGGCTGGCAGCGCGAATGTGAAGGCCACGACGAGCTCGCTTCGTGACGGCGCAGTCAAGCTGGATGCGGCCCGTGCGGCGGAGAATGACGATTCGTTCCTGCTCCTCCGCGCGGGTGACCTCGCGACTCGGATGGGCGAGGCGGACGAAGCGGTGCGGTACTACCGAAAGGCATACGATCGCGAGTCAGGTCGGTGGGGGCTCGCGGGCGTGCGACTCACGCACGCGATGCTCAACGTGGGTCGCACCGAGGAGGCATTCCGGCTAGCCAACGAGCTTGCGCAGCGGTTTCAACAGAGTCCGTCCGTGCTCTTCGTTCTCGCTGAGGCGTGCAATTCACTGGCGCGGGAGGGGCGCACGCCTGCGCTCGTCGATCCAACGGTGGGCAACCTTAGTGCGAGTGCGATCCTGCAAGCGCTCTACACCGCGCTCAACGATGACGAGACATTCCTCGCGCCGCTCGTCTCCGCGAAGATTGCGGATCGCGACGAGGCAAGCGGCACGGCACTCGCAAGGAAGGCCATCGACGATCCGAAGACATCGGCCGCGGTATTGCTCCAACTCGCGGGCATTGTTTCGGAGCAGCGATTCGGGGATTTACCGACTCGAGCGCTTGCAGCCGCGCGGTCCCGTGGGGCGAATCCGACCGATGCCACCGTCTTGGAGTGCCGACTCGCGATCGCGCGGGGCGACGCCGAGGGAGCGCGACAGCGCGCGGAGGCCGAATTTGGCACGGCGACCGAACCGGCGCGTGCCATTTTTGCCCGTGTGTTAGCTGAGGCGGCAGTCGCTGCAAACGCAGACGACGTGGCCGCCGTGCTCTCGCAGTATCTCAAGGAGGGCGGCGACGATCCCGACGCAGCGTCGTTCGTGCTCGGACAGGTAAGCGCGTGGGAGGACGAAGCGCTGGTGACGGCAGCGATCGAGCGACTTCGAACGATCGCGGGTGAAGGGTCGAGTCGATTCGTCCTCAGCGACGCCGCACGGGTCTTGCTGTTTCACCGGAACGACCAGAAGAAGATCTCGACCGTGGTCATTGCAGTGAACGAACTGCTGAATTCGAATCCCGAGTCGACCGCAGCACTGGTCTCAATGTCGCGGCTGCTCGCGGCGAAGCAACCACCTGATGTGCCCGCTGCAGCGAAGTTTCTCGAGCGAGCGATTGCGCTTCAGCCGGGTCGCCGAGACCTGTATCCCGAGCTCGTCGGCCTCTTCCAGAGTACGGGAGACTTTGCGAACGCTAACCGATATCTCCAGCAGTACATGCGTTCTGCTGAGCAGAGCGACGATGATTCGCGACGCGGCGTGCGGTTACTTGTCGCACAAGGCGACTTCGCTGCGGCCCTTCCCGCGCTTGAGCGGATCGCGAGGTCCACCAAAGTCGAGGCCGACCTCGTCGCGCTCGCAGATGTGAAGCGACGCGCTGGTTTCCCCGACGAGGCGGAGAGAATCCTGAAGGAAGCAACGAGCAAACCCGGACGGACGATTCTCGCGGTCATGTCGTACTCAGATTTCTTGGCGCGGCGTGGCCGACTCGCCGAGGCGAAGGCGCTCGTGAACGGCGACGCTGAGACGGCGACGCCAGCATTGACGCCAGCGAATCGGGCATTTGTTCTCGCGCGACTCGAGATTGATTACGGAGATCCAAAGCTCGCTGGTCCAGCGATCGAAGAGTCGATTCGACTTGCGCCGGACGCACCAAGCGTTGCGCTGCTGGCAGCCCGTCACCAACTCGCACTCGGGAATCTCACGGCGGCGATCGCGGTCGCGCGGGCGTCGCTCGCGAAGAATCCGAACGACGAGTCGCTTCTTCAATTCGTGTCGTCGATGATGCTCGCCGATCCGGCGAGCCGCGCCGAGGTCGAGAAGGCACTTGACGCACTGAAGGCGACGAATCCGGCGCTCCGCGAACTGTTGCTGGTGGTGCGGGCATCCGAAGGACCAAACGGCGCGATCAATCCGGGTCCCAACGAACTCAAGACCATCGTCGACCTCACCGAGCGATACTCCGGCTTCGCTCCAATCTGGACCGCCGCGATCGAACTGCACACGGCTGCGGGGAAAACTGATGACGCGATTCGCATTGCGAGGCGCGCCATGACGAGGCTTCCTTCCGAGGCGGGACCACCGCAACTCGCCGCACAATTACTTCTTCAAGCGCGCCGACTTGATGAGTGCCGGGAAGCCGCCCGTGCGTGGCGCACGCTGACCGCAGACTCACCGTTGGAGGCCGATTTACTTCTGGCGCGGGCTGCACTCCTCTCCGGCAAGCCGGGTGAGGCTGCATCGCTCCTGAAACCGTACGCGGACCGACTCTCGCTCGAATCCACGACCCGTCCCGCCGCGCTCGGCGTGTATGCGGTGGCGCAGCTCCTCGACGGCAAGACCGATGCGGCGTTTGCTTCCGTGCGGAATCATCTCGCGGAAGGTGCGTTGCGAGCGGAGTGGTTGCGGGCAATTCGCGCCGCGCCGACGCCGCTCGCGATGGATGCGCTCGTGCGAACTCAGGCGGTCATCGCCACCGCGCCGTCCGGGGCAAGCTCGCTCTCGAACGAGAGCCTCGACGAGAACCGCGTTGCGCTGCTCGCAGAGTATGTCGCGCTCGCGGGTCGAAGCGATGGCAAGGCTGCGATCGATCGCGCCACGTTGCTTTTCGCAGCGCTCGGTCCGGTGGCGCGCGAAGCAACGGTGACAAAGCTGCTCGCGGCGGATCTCGCTGGTGCCCGTGGCGACGCGCCTGCGGCGAGCGCGGCCTATGAGGCGATTTGGATGAGTGTGCCCGAGGCGGAGCGAACGAAGCTCCTCGGATGGCAGTCACTCGACGAGCCAACGCGCACATCGATGCAGGGCGTACGGAGCCTCGCGGTCTATACGGCCAACAATCAAGTTTCGGTGCTGGCTCGCGCCGGGATCGATCTCGACAAGGCGCTCGCGATCATCGATCGCGCCATCGTCCTTGAGCCGTCAAACGCGGCATTGCAGGACACGAAGGCAACGGTGCTGCTGGCGCGGAAGGAGTACGACCAGGCGCGCAGCGTGGCGCTCGGGGCAGTCAAGATGCCCGGTGCGAGCGCGAGTATCTCTTTGACACTCGCTCGCATCGAACTCGCTGCTGGCCGCCTTGAGGACGCGCGTCGCTATCTTCAAACTGCGCAGCGAGAGCTTGCAAGTGACCCATTCGCCGATCGCACTACGCTCGATCAGCTCGCTCAGGTCACGAAGGCAATCGAAGCAGCGGCCTTGCGGAAGACAACCTAACAGTAGCGGGATCGGTTTCGCTCGCCCTCTTCAACTATCACCTCTAGGTCAAGAACCTGCGCATGGAACGCAAAGGCATCATCCTCGCTGGCGGCAGCGGTACGCGGCTGTACCCGATCACGAAGGCAGTGAGCAAGCAGCTCATGCCGGTGTACGACAAGCCGATGATTTACTACCCGCTGTCAATGCTGATGCTCGCGGGCATTCGCAGTGTGCTCGTCATTACGACGCCGCAAGATCAGGAGGCGTTTCGAACGCTGCTCGGTGATGGCACTCAGTGGGGGCTTGAGTTCGTCTACGAGGCGCAGCCGCGACCCGAAGGGCTGGCCCAAGCGTTCCTCATCGGTGAGCGATTTCTCACTGTAGGTGGCCGCGTCGCTCCCAGTGCAATGGTGTTAGGTGACAATATCTTTTACGGCACAGAGCTCCAGCGCCGGCTGCGCGAGGTGTCCGCGCGACCGAGTGGTGCGACCGTCTTTGCCTACCACGTCACGAATCCGCAGGAGTATGGTGTCGTTGCATTCGACGCCGCGATGCGAGCGGTCTCCATCGAAGAGAAGCCGAAGGTACCGAAGTCGAACTACGCCGTCACGGGTCTCTACTTCTATGACGAGACAGTGGTCGACGTCGCGAAGAGTGTGAAACCATCGGCGCGCGGAGAACTGGAGATTACGAGCGTCAACGACGCGTATCTCCAGCGCGGCACACTCAACGTGGAGTTGCTCGGTCGTGGAAGTGCCTGGCTCGACACGGGTACGTTCGACACATTATTGCAGGCGTCGCAGTTCGTTCACACGCTGGAAGCGCGACAGGGACTCAAGATCGCGTGTCCTGAAGAGATCGCCTATCGGAACGGCTGGATTTCGGCCGCAGAGCTTGAAAAGCTGGCGGACGGTCTCAGCAAGAACTCCTATGGGCAGTACTTGAAACTCGTTCTGCGCGACGGACGATGAAACTGATACAGACCGAAATCTCTGACGTGGTGATTCTTGAGCCGAAGGTCTTCGGCGATGCTCGTGGATTCTTCCTTGAGACCTGGTCAAGCCGCGCATTCGCGTCTGCCGGGCTGCATCACAACTTCGTGCAGGACAACTGGAGCCGCTCGCGGCGGGGAATTCTGCGCGGGCTTCATTACCAGATTCGTCACCCGCAGGGAAAGCTCGTGCGCGTGACGCAGGGCGAAGTCTTCGACGTCGCCGTCGACTTGCGTCGCAGTTCTCCCACGTTCGGCAAGTGGGTCGGCACGTGGCTCAGCGCCGACAACTACCGCGCGATGTTTGTCCCACCGGGTTTCGCGCATGGCTTCTACGTCACGAGCGATTCAGCAGACTTTCAATACAAGTGCACCGATCTGTATGCGCCGGAGTGGGAGCGAACAATCGCGTGGGACGATGCTGCCGTGGGTATCACGTGGCCGCTTGAGAAGGGCGGAGCGCCAGTGCTCTCGGAGAAAGACCGCACGAAGGCGATTCCGCTTGCGAAAGCTGAGGTTTTTCCGTGACCGTGCTCGTGACCGGCGCCGGAGGACAGCTTGCGAGCGAAATCGAGCGCACCGTTCCGGAAGGGCGTCGCGTTGTAGCGCTGTCCGAGATAGATCTTGACATCCGCAATCGCGAGGCGGTGCGGACCGCAGTTCACGATATCGCCCCGAGCGCGATCGTGAATGCGGCGGCATACACCGCGGTCGACAAGGCCGAGTCGGAGCAAGCGCTCGCGTTCGCGGTGAATCGCGATGGTGCTGCGCACGTCGCCGAAGCAGCGGCGGCAATCGGGGCGATGCTCGTGCACGTCTCGACGGACTTCGTGTTCGACGGCGCTGCCTCTTCACCGTACGCGACCGATGCGGCTCCGAACCCGCTCTCGGTGTATGGGCGGAGCAAGTACGAAGGCGATTGCGCAGTCCGCGCGGCGTGTCCGGGTGCGGCCATCGTTCGGACGGCGTGGGTGTATGCGGCGACTGGCCGTAATTTCGTCGCGACGATGCTCCGCCTGATGGAGCAGAACGAATCCAAGAAGTCAACTGAGCGCGGTGCGGTTCGAGTCGTGAGCGACCAGATCGGATCGCCGACCAGCGCCCATGGGTTGGCGGAATGTTGCTGGCGACTCATTGACCGGCGTGCAGCGGGCCTCTGGCACTGGACCGATGCTGGCGTCGCAAGTTGGTACGACTTCGCCTGCGCGATCGGAGAATTCGGCGTCCTTGCCGGACTTCTTGAGAGCCCGCCCGCCGTCGAGCCGATTCGAACGGTGGACTATCCGACGCCAGCGCGTCGACCTGCGTACGGAGTGCTCGATAAAACTTCGACGTGGAACCTGCTCGGACTCAAGGCACCGCATTGGCGGCTGCCACTTCGCATAGCGATTGAGGAGATGGCGCGTGGCAAATCCACCCAAACATAGCCCTTCGGTTGCAGTAGGCGCGGCCGACGCCAACATGCTCGTGACCGGTGGCGCAGGCTTCATCGGTGCTAACTTCGTGCGCCATCGAGCCACCTCGCATCCGCAGAGTCGCGTCGTCGTGCTCGATGCGTTGACCTACGCGGGCAACCGCGCGAGTCTTGACGGCATCGCCGGCTGCGCGTTTATCCATGGCGATATTCGCGACGGCGACCTCGTCGAACGCATCCTCCGTGAGCACTCGCTGAGCACTATTGTTCACTTCGCAGCGGAGAGCCACGTCGACCGTTCCATCACCGGGCCCGACGCATTCATCGACACGAACATCGTCGGGACACACAGTCTGCTGAAAGCCGCTCGCGCTGTGTGGCTCGGCGGGAGCGGCGTCGCGCATCGCTTCCACCACGTCTCGACCGACGAAGTCTACGGCTCGCTCGGCGCGAACGATCCGGCCTTCGCCGAGACGAATCGTTACGAACCGAATTCGCCGTACTCGGCAAGCAAGGCTGCGAGCGATCACCTCGTCCGCGCGTATCAACACACATTCGGTTTACAGGTGACGACGAGCAATTGCTCAAACAACTACGGCCCGTTTCAGTTTCCCGAAAAGCTGATTCCGCTCATGCTTGTGAATATTTTGCACGGCAAGCCGTTGCCAATCTATGGCGATGGTTTGAATGTGCGCGATTGGCTATACGTTGAGGATCACTGTCGCGGCATTTCACTGATTCTCGATCGAGGTCGCGTCGGTGAGGTCTACAACATCGGCGGCAACAACGAGCGGCCTAACATCGAGATTGTGAAGAGTCTCTGCGCGATGATCGACGATCGATTTGCCCGCGACAGTGGTCTCAAGTCGCGTTTTCCCGGGGCTCCAGCAGCGTCGAGCGTAAAGAGCGAGACGCTCATGACGTACGTCAAGGATCGCCCTGGCCATGATCGCCGGTATGCGATCGACGCACGGAAGGCGGAACAAGAGCTTGGCTACCGTCCGGTCGAGACCTTCGCCTCGGGATTTGCGAAGACGATCGACTGGTATCTCGCGAATGAGCGCTGGTGGCGGGCCGTTATGGACGGTTCGTATCGAGCGTGGATCGATGCGAACTACGCGGATCGCGGACGCGACGCGGTATCGAGAGCGGTGGAGGCATGATCGGTGGGCATGCGACGCTCGACATTACTTGGAACGGGCGCGGGCACGTCGCAACCGGCGAGCGCGAGCACGTCATCGGGCTTTCGGTCGCTGACAACGGAGAGAAGGGAGTCGTGGCGCGGTGGCGTTTCGACGGAGAGATCCTCGTCGTCGACGGCGAGGCCTTCGGGTATCTGCCGCTCTTCGTCGCGCAAGCGGAGAATCGCATCATCGTCGGCACGTCACCGATCGCCCTCGTTGCTGCGGGCGCACCTGGTGACATCGATCGCGAAGCGGTGGGCCTCTTCTTACGAATTGGTTTCTATCTCGGCGAACGAACGCCGTTCAAGCACATTCGGGTCGCGCCGCGCGGAAAGCGGCTGACGTGGACGCGCGGAGTTTCCTCGGTCTCGGGCGCTGGTATGACGATCGTTCCGGCGTCGATCCGAACCGTCGAGGAAGGGGTCGCCGGATACTGCGACCTCTTTCGCACCGCGATGCGGCGTCGTCCGCCAACGCAGGAGCGCTTCGCGATGCCGCTCTCGGGCGGACGTGACTCACGCATGATGCTGCTCGATTCGCTCGAACTCGGGCATCGTCCGACCGCGCTCGTGAATCTCGCAGGGGGTGAGCACTCCGACCACCCCGATGCTGTCATCGCGCGCCATCTCGCGTCGCGGGTTGGCATACCGCTGGTCGCAGCGGCAGCGCGGTCGCCGTGGATCGAAAGCGAGGCGCGGAAGCATGTGACCGGCGGACTTCTCGTTCTCGAGCACACGTGGATGATGCCGCTGTGGGACACACTGCGAGCGAGCTATCCGTGCTGGTACGACGGCCTCGGAGCTGGTGCCATTACGCGCGGCGATCTGTGTAAGGAGTCGTGCTGGACCAAGTATCAGCGTGGCGAGTGGACTGAGTTCTTACGCGAGTTCGCGAGCTATGCGCTGGGCGTTTCGGATGAGACGGTTCGACGGCTGGCGCGGATTGCCGACTGGATCGAACCGAGCGAAGAGTCGGCAGTCGCGGTACTGCGTGAGGAGCTCGACGTGCACGCGGGGGCGGCGAATCCGATGACGTCCTTTAGCTTTACTAATTGGGGCGGGCGGGCGATTGGGCTGAATCCGTTCATGCTCTGCGCGCCGGTGCGTGATATCCACACTCCATTCATGGACGCAGATCTCACGCGGTTCCTCCTCGGATATCCAATCGACCTAGCGTTGAAGGACGATCTCCAGACAGCGTGCGTCCGCCGGATGCATCCCGCGTTCGCCGACGTGCCGTTTGATAAGGACTTGCCGAAGTGGAAGCGGAAGAGAAAGCCGTTCGCGCGAGCGATTTCGGGGCGATTGGCGACGGTGCGTCACATGGCGGCCAGCGCCGGGAGATTCCGTTCCGTCGGTATGCCAGCGGCCATCAAGGGTGACGCGCGGTTGGTACCGATTCTGACCGTACTTGCGATGCTCGAACGCGCATCGACGGCGCACGGTGCGAAGGAACTGATCGACGAGTTCGGCTTCGACTCAGCCGCCGATCGCGGGAGTCTCGCCCGACATCGGGTTCCCTGACGTTGGTGTCGTTGAAGCTGACTTCGCTCGCAGACTCCGCACGATGTCCAGCGCCTCGCGCGCCTCGCGCCGCGCTCGCGGCCAGAACCAGCCGACTGCGCTCATCACCGCAACGCCGACGGCGACGGTCGCGGCAAGTGAAATCCACGGGCGCGGGAGAATGCTCTCGGGGACGAGGTACGCGGGCACCGCCATCGAGACAGCTCCGAGCACTCCGATGAGCGTGCCAGGCCACGTTGCCTTGATGAGCCCGCGCATCGAAACTGGTGTTTTTGCGAGCGTGCGCGAGAGCATTGGTCCGCGGACGACATGCGTCGCGACGACATACGCCCACGCGACACCCACCGCGCTCCAGCGGACACCGATGAGGTACGCCGTAATGAAGATCACGGTCTTCACAGCGTTGCGAAACATCAGTTCCTTCGTCTGCCCAGTCGCTATCGCTACCCAGGTGGCGGTGGCGGCGATGGGCATTCCCCAGCTCGCAAGGGAGAGGATCTGGAACAGCGTCCCGGCCTGTTCAAAGTTCGGTCCAAGCGCGAGACGGATTAGGTCGCGCGAACCCATCATGAGGATCGCGATGAGTGGCGTTGTGAGAATCGCTACGAGCGCGGCCATGCGGTAGTACGCGCGGGCGAAGCGCTCCGGTTGGTCTTGCAGTCGCGAGAGCAGCGGCACCGCGACCTTCGTGAAAGGTGCGATGACTTGCGTCAGTGGCATGAGTAAGAGCGACAGCGCTCGGCTGTATTCACCGAGCGGTCCCGGTCCGTCAAACCTACCGAGGATCACACTGTCGGCGTTCACCTGCACGTAGTTCAACACTTCGGTACCGGTAAGGTGGCTTCCCGTCGTGACGAGCGAGCGTGTCCCTCGCGCGATCGCGGGGAGGCTTGGCCGCCAACGCGTCGCCATCCAGGCGACGACGGTTGCAACAGCCCGCGTCACAACTAACTGTGCGACAAGTGCCCAGTACGTATGCCAGATCGCGGCGATTGAGATGGCAGCAGCCGTACCGACAACCTGACTCGCGATTTCGACGCCAGCAAGCCAGCCAAATTTGAGCTCGCGTTGCAGCATCGCTTGATGCTGCGCGCCGAGCGCGCCGACGACAAGACTGACGCTCGCAACGATCGTGATCGGTATGAGGCGGGCGTCAGCGACGCCCGCTTGGGCGTAGAACATCGCGACGAGCGGGGCACACGCAGCGAGAATCCCCGCGACGAGCGTGGCAACGCCGAGGTTGATCCAGAAGAGCGACGTTGCCTGTTGGTGCGAGAGGTTCTTCGAGCGCGTCGCCGCTTGGGTGAGTCCAGCGTCTGCAAAGAGCGACGCGAAGCCGGTGAACGCGGTCACCATCGCGAGCAGGCCGAAGTCTTCCTTCACGAGCAGTCGCGAGAGGACGACCATCGACCCGATCCGCAGCACGAAGCGGGTCCACTGCGAGGCAAAAGTGAAAGCACCGCCCCGGATGGCGCGGTGCTTGAGATTCGTATGGCCAGTGGTGCCGGACAACTCGATTGTCATCGGCCAACCGACGCCAACCGGAATAGGTCCGGTTGACCCGATCAGCCCTTCGCTTGGGCAACCGTCATGCTGCCGACCGCCATCCGGGCGAAACCAAGGATCTTGACGCCGTCAGGCAGCAGACTCTTGACCTTCTTCGAAGGATCGATGACGAAATCTTGATTGAGCAGCGTGTTCTCTTCGAAGAACTTCCGCATCTTGCCTTCAGCCATTTTCTCCGCGATCTGCGGCGGCTTGCCGGACTCCTCGATCTCCTTCATGAAGCCAGCTTTCGCTTCAGCGACTCGGTCAGCGGGCATGTCTGAGCCGTCGATCGCCGCGGGCGACGGAACATTCGCCACGATGTGCTGACTGATGCTCTTGCCGACCTCGGCAGAGACCGGACCGCTGAACTGGATCAGCGCGCCCTTCTTGCCATCGTGGTGAACATAGCTGCCGAAGCTGCCGCCGGAGAAGAGTGCGCCGGTGCCGAACGAAATGTTCTCGCCGGTCTTGATGCGGATCTCGTCGATCTTCGCGGTCATCGCAGGCGTCGCGGCAACATCGGTCGCGCTGCCTTGCAGCGCGAGCGCCGCCACCGCCTTCGACATCGCAATGAAGTCGTCGTTGCGCGCGGTGAAGTCGGTTTCGGCGCGCACGCTGACGATGACAGCCTTCTGGCCGCTCATCGCCACTTCGACGCGGCCTTCGCCCGCGGCGCGGTCCGTGCGCGTATCCATCTTGCCCTTCATGCGCTCCTTGAGAAGCGCCTCGGCGTTGTTCATGTCGCCGTCGGCGTCCGCGAGCGCTTTCTTGCAATCCATAATGCCGATGCCCGTCCGCTGGCGGAGGGTCATTGCGTCTTTTGCGTTGACTTGTGCTAGTTCCATAGGTGTCGATACCCCAAGCGAGTGTTGATATCCCGGCCGATGACTCTCCCCCCGATTACTCAGCGGTCGCCGCAGGCACCTCGGTGCCCGTTGCGCCAGCAGCACCAGCGTCGTCGGCGCGGAAGCGCGAACGAGTGGAGCGGCGACGCGCGTCGCCGTCGCCTCCGCGGTCTCCGCGCGGTTCGCCGCGACCCTCGCCGCCTCGGCCCTCGCCCGACTTCGCCGCGACCTGATCACTGGACTGACGGTGGCCGAGACCGTCGGAAACTGCGGCGCAGAGTTCACGCATGATCACGTCAATCGCGCGCATCGAGTCGTCGTTGCCGGGGAGCGGGATGTCGGCGAGATCGGGATCGCCGTCGGTATCAATCAGACAAATCGTCGGGATGCCGAGGTTCTTCGCCTCGAGCAGTGCGTTCTTTTCCCGGTTCGTATCGATGACGACCACAGCCCCGGGAAGCTTGTGCATCGTGCGGATACCGTTCAAGTTCCGGAAGATCTTCTTCTGCTCGCGAGAGATCTGAGATTCCATCTTCTTCGAGTACGTGGAGATCTCACCCGTCTCGACGAGACGCTCAAGTTCCTCGAGGCGCTTCAGTCGATCGCGGATGGTGCGGAAGTTCGTCAGTGTGCCGCCGAGCCAACGCTCGGTGACGTAGGGCATCTTCACGCCGCCTGCATATTGCTCAAGCGCGGCTTGAGCCTGGCGCTTGGTGCCAACGAAGAGCACATCCTTGCCTTCAGAGACAGTCTTGGTAATGAACTTCTTCGCGAGCAAGAGACCCTTGATGGTCTCTTTGATGTCGATGATGTGAATGCCGTTCCGCGTGGCGAAGATGTACGGACGCATTCGCGGATTCCAATTGCTGCGGCGCTGGCCGAAGTGGATTCCGCTCTCGACGAGTTCTTGGACGAGTGATGACATAGGAAACCTCGCAGCGACACCGGCGTTGGCGGGGGTGGACCGCCAAAGGCCACTTGGGCGCTTCTGGAAACGAACGAAGTGGAAACACCTGCCCGAACCGGATCCACCGCGATCCGCAGGCATCCCCCGGCAAATTCCAGCGGCCGCGAACCGACGCGGGCTGTCTCACCAGTAGGACCGAGGAGGGTAACAGAAACGCTGGCGTGGTTCACGTCTCGGGATGCGCACTGGAGAGACCCTGTCTCTTATACACATCTGACGCTGCCGACGAATAGAGAGGTGTAGATCTCGGTGGTCGCCGTATCATTA